>Ga0315321_10000901_pt1 | contig 22550 bp, 13 predicted proteins | sample M180m21515metaG_FD_203464 | JGI IMG/M metagenome (GOLD analysis project Ga0315321, IMG submission 203464) | Ammonia-oxidizing marine archaeal communities from Monterey Bay, California, United States - M1 80m 21515 | ecosystem: Environmental > Aquatic > Marine > Intertidal zone | place: USA...
TGGGACCTGCACGAACTTTTCAAGGACCATGATCCCAAACACCTGGCCGTCGGGTTGGACATGGCTCACGTCACCGCCGAGGGCACCCGTTCATGGCCCATTCAGGCCAACCTCATGAGACCACGCATCGGGGCTCTTTACGTGAAGAGTTTCCGTTGGGAAGACAACAAGCGGAAGAACTGCCCGCTGGATGAAGGAATTGTCGACGCGAAGTACCCCAGGCAATTGATCAAGAGCGGCTTCACCGGCCCGATTAACCTGCACGAGGAATACGTCAACCACCGGGATCCCAAGCTCGTGCCCCAGCACGTCGAAGCAATCCGCAAGGACGTGGCAACGCTGAAAGGTTGGCTGAACTGGAGCTAGGGCAGGAGGGACGTTCATCTTTGGGCTTCATGAAAACACAATTTACAATGGGTGAACATTTGGCGCCGGGTAATCATTCCCCGAGTTCGAGCCAGTCTTTTGTCCAATTATCCGAATAAAGTCTGTCCAAATTTCCTGTCCAAGGTAGTAATCATATGGACCAAACAAACATTATGAAAAAAACACTTACGATCTTAGTTGCGATATCCTGTATACCCGCTTTCGCCCAGAAGAAAATCGATGCGGTAAAGGAGGGCAGGTTGGCCTTTGAAACCTATGGCTGCATGGTTTGCCATGCGGTCGACCAGAAGGATGCCACCGTTCGTACCGGACCGAACCTCTACGGCCTCTTCCTGAACCAGCCACGGGAGCGTGAAGTGGCTCATCCGGAAACCGGAGAAATTCGCAAGGTCAAGGCCGACAAAAACTATTACATGACTTCCGTGCGCACTTCCTGGGATGCGCTCGCCGTTGCCGAGGGAGGTGCCACCAAGGGTCAACCCTTCCCCAAGATCATGCCGATGTATGCGCGTGAAGTGATTCCCGATCCAGCCATCGAATATATCTGGCACTACCTCCGGACGCTTGCCGACAAAGATCAGGCCGGTCCGGCCAAGGTCGAGTTGAAGGAAGCCAAGAAGAGTGTCCCGCGTACCTTGGTCGCCATTCCCAACGAAGTCCTCGTGACTAATCGAATGCGTGTCTTCCGCGCCCCATTGCGCGGATCGAGCGCCCGGGCCCTCCATGTAGGTCAACCCAATGGGTTCAATTACACCTTTGATGCGCGCGTACTGAGCGTGCGCAACATATGGAGTGGTGGTTTCTTGAACCTCTCCGAGGAACGAAAGGGAAGAGCCCGTCCCGGTTCAAAGCGTGGCCAAGGTCATAAGGTGTTCGTGCAGGGCGGCGGCATCCTTCAACCCTTGTTGCCTTCCGGCGAGCCGGTCGACTTCGAGTTCAAGGAGCCTGACGTTTTGGACCACAAGGCGATCGAGCGTTGGTTATGGGAAGATCGTGATTTTCCTGAACTGTTGGCATCCATGGATGCCGAGTTCAAGGGCCATCGTCTCGACCTGAAAACGGGCGATCCCGTGTTTTCCTTTCGGGTGGGTCGTAATGCGATCCAGCAGGGCGTGCAACTGACCGATGACGGTCGAATCGTGATCACCCTCCTGGGCGGGCTGAAGGGTGCCCAGAAGTTCAAGGTATCGACGGATGGGCTGACCGACGCCAAAGTGAAAGGCGGCACGCTGAAAGACGGAGTCTGGACGGTGGGACCAACCAAGTCGGATGCTGTTTTCTCCGCTCGCTTGACAGGTGGTGTCGTGGCGCGTCTAGGTGCCGGTGCCGTCGAGGACTGGAGCGAACAACCTCTGGTCGTCAATACCGGTCAATTGGGACGCAAGCCAATGGAGGTTCCCGCCGGGTACCGTTCCGAGAACTGGGAACCGCCCAAGGATCTCTACGGTCGCAAACAATTGTTCGAGGCGACCGGGATTGCCGTGGCCAAGGATGGCACGATCGTGCTGGCCACGCGTACCGCTGGTATTTGGCGTATCCGAAAGGGCAAATGGTCGCTCTTCGCTGAAGGAACTTACGAATGTTTGGGCGTTTGGATCGAGGATGACAAGGGCGACCGTTTCGTCGTTATGCAGAAGCCTGAACTGACGCGCATTACGGATACCAATGGAGATGGTCGGGCCGATCGGTTCGAAACCGTATGCGACGACTACGGGTTCCACGGCAATTACCACGAGTTTGCCCATGGCCCGACTCGTGACAGCGAGGGGAACTATTATTTTACGCTCAACCTTTCGCATGGAGGCAGCGTGCGTACGTCCTGGCGTGCGGGTGGTCCCTACATGGGCTCGATGGGCGGCTACCGCGGATGGGCTTGCCGGGTCACTCCGGAAGGCAAGTTCGAGCCGTTTGCCAACGGACTGCGCAGCCCGGCCGGACTGGGAACTGATCCTGCAGGCCGCATTTGGTATTCCGAAAACCAAGGAGAGTATGTGGGATCGTCCAAAGTCGTGCCCTTGGAACAGGACAAATTCTATGGTCACCTGTCGGGCCTCGTTACTCTCCCCGGAAAGAAAAACCCCGACTCTCCCGAACTGAAATTCGATCTTTGGAAAGGAAAGATCCGCAAAGGAGCGGTCTGGCTTCCGCACGGCAAGATAGCGAATGCTCCCGGTCATCCGGTATGGGACACGACAGGCGGCAAGTTCGGTGTGTTCGATGGTCAGATGTTCATGGGCGACCAAACGATGTCCAACCTGTTCCGGGTAGTACCCGAACGCGTCAAGGGGATCGACCAGGGAAGCGTTACTCCCTTTGCCCGCTATTTCGCCTCTGGCGTCATGCGCCCGGTCTTCTTGGAGGATGGTAGTATGTTGATCGGGCAAACCGGTCGGGGTTGGGGTGCTTGGGGTGGTCAGCAGGGCAGCCTGCAGCGCATCATTTATGATGGCAAAACGGTAGCCGCCGACATCCACCGCGCGAGTGCGGCCCAGAAGGGGTTTCGCTTGTATTTCACCCATCCGATCAGTGAGGGAACGAGTGACGAAGAGTTGAAGAATAAGTTCAAGGTACAATCCTGGTTCTATACCAACACGGGTCGCTACGGATCGCCCGAGCACAACCGTCGCGACGATCTTGTGGAGCACGTCGAGCTCCGCCCGAAAGACAAGTCCGCCTTGGTGGTGCTCAAGGATTTCGGAGAGGGGGATAGTTGGCTGGATCGTATCTACCACATCCGTGTCGAAAACATTGCCGGGCTGTTCGGGGATGCGCCAACGAAGACAGGCCTGAGGACCTACTTCACCCTGCGTGTGATTCCCTAATCTTTTCCTACTTTAATCACACGGTGAGTACGGGATATTTTATTCACGAGGAGATTGCCCGATTTGGATAAGGAGGCCTTGAAGAAAATAACCGAAGCCATCGACGGAGCCCTCAAAACCAAAAAAGGAAAGGAATAAACGAGGCGTTGCCATTCCGTCGCCAATGGCAAACGATGGAAGAATGCATATGAATACGCTTCCAAGAAAATTATTGGCCCTTGCGGCTATGGTGCTGTCAACGGCAGTCTCGGCTCAACGGGGCACTCCCAGCGACGGGATCAAGATCGAACGCTTGCCCGAGGCGAAGGCCAAGAAAACGATTTCTCTCAACCCCGAGTATTGTGTCCATGGAGAACCCAAGGCCGGGTTCAAGGGCAAGCTCCCTCTGCTTATTTACCTGCATGGGGCCGGAGGGGTGGGCTTGGACATCGGGAAACCCAGAAGGCAGGTCGGGCCCTTGCTCGGCCCTCTGAGGCAGGCATCCATCGAGACCCTGATCGTTGCTCCTCAGGCAATCGGAAGCCCCAAGCGGGAGAAAGGGAAGGGCGGTTGGCAGGTCCCCGACCTCGACCTTCTGCTCGCTCATCTTCTTGAAACCCTGCCCGTCGATCCTGACCGGGTTTACCTGACTGGGAACAGCATGGGTGGATACGGAACCTTCATGTGGGCGGGATACCGTCCTCAGCATTTTGCCGCCATTGCTCCGATGGTCGGAGGGATCGGTCCGCTTGGCCCCAAGGACGTGACCAAGGACCTCGACCTTTGGGGACGCAACCTGGCCAAGCTCCCCATGCGGGCCTACTACGGCGGGAAGGATCGGGTGGTGCCCGCGGATCGCGGAGAAATGATCATGAAGGCGATCGGAAAAGCCGGTGGCAAGAAGGCCGAACTTATTGTCTTTAAGGAAAAGGGGCACGATGCCGGGCGGGTTCCCTATTCCCAGCCTGAGTTCTTCAAGTGGCTCTTCAGCCACAAGAGAAAGAAGTGATGGGGTACTGCTTTCGGGCCGCCTGTTTTCTGATCCGGCTTTTGCCCGTCCTGTGCCTTGCGGTTATCGGCGCAGCCGATGAAGGGAAGATCCCGTCCTTGCCCAAGCCCAGCCAAGTGGACAAGCCCGGGATGATTCGTTTCATCAAGCCTGACCCCAAGGCCTTGCCCGGGATCGTGGTTGATGACGTGGATGCCAAGTTGATCGGCCAATGGAAGCATTCCGTGCATACGCCTCCCTTCGTGGGCAAAAGCTACGTTCATGACATGAAGGAGGCCAAGGGAAAGAAGTCAGCGACCTTTACCCCGGACCTGCCCAAGGGTGGATACTACGAGGTGCGTATGTCTCACAATTCGAACGTCCGTCGGGCCAATGGCGTTCCGGTCACCATTCGGCATGCCGATGGGGAAACCTCAGTGAAGGTGAACGAGGGCGAGCATGCCCCGATCGAAAAACTGTTCCGGCCCTTGGGCGTATTCCGTTTCGAGAAAGGCCGGGCCGGATCCGTGAAAATCGGCACTACGGGCACCGAAGGGAAATACGTAATCGTGGACTCCGTCCAGTTCCTGCCCGTGCCGGACAAGCCCTGAATCGAGAGCCTAGGCCTTCGGGGAGAAGAGCACTCCTTGACTGTCTCCTCCGGATGGTAACATCTTGCCACCTTCCCAGGCCGCAATGGCTTGCCCGTTTGTCCACCGGCTTACCCGGTATAGGGTGGCGAATGCGAAATCAGGCGCTTCACCGCCCTGGCCCCCCACGACTTCGGCGCCCAGTCGGACGTTGTCCTGCATCCAGGCAGGAAGCCCGAGGTGAAAGGCGTTGCGCTTCAATTCGCCTTCATGGTGGGAGAGGGCACCCAGAAGGTCGCCGACTTCCTCGGGTGAATTTTCGACCATCAGGTTGGGGCTGGGCATTTGCCCCCAGTATTCCGTCTCGACCAGAAGGGTATTCAGTTGCGGCCGTTGCCGCAGAGCATCCACGGTGAGAAGGTGCACGCCGATATGGGTGTCGTTCCAATCTGCGACATGGGGAAAGAAGATTGCCTGAGGAGCCCATTGATCAATGATTTCAACCAGTCTGCCCACGGACTTTTCCCAATGATCGGGATCCTTTTTCTTCGATTCGGGCGTGACCTGTTCCAAGCCCCCGGGGATGGTTTCCTGAAGTTCGAATCCGATCCAATCGCAGGCTCCGCGAAGTTCGTCCAAACGCTCGGTCTGGCGATCCCGGTTGCTCCCGAGGGTCACGGCGACGTTTACGATCCGGACCCCGCTCTCTCTCATTAACCGGAGAGCCAGGCCACCGATCACGCACTCGTCGTCCGGATGAGGGGAAAGGATGAGGGCGACGGGGGCATCCTCTGCAATTTCGGTTTTTTCGGGTTTGGGCATGCCGCCGAAGGGCAGGCTTCGTCCTTCCGTGTGCAGTCGTCTGAAACTTTGGGCATATTCGAGGTAAGGATTCTGGCTCATGAAAAACGATAGTTAGTCGATGGAGGGAAGGCTGGCTGCGGCAATCGCCTGACCATGCCTCTTGTTCTTTTCGTCGGGTTGGTGGAAAGTGATTCGGTCGTTCAAGTCGGGGAATTCCGTCTCAAGTACCTTTTTGGCTTCCTCCAGGATGATTGTTCCTCCCTCGCCGGAGGTTACCCGACCGAGGATCAAGGCATGGGAGAGGGCATAAAAAGAGGCATAATGAGCGACTCCATAACCCAAGTAGGTTCCGATTGTCCGGTAGATGGATGCGGCTTCCCCGTTTCCTTCGGCCATGAATTCCTGGACGCGCTCGAGTTTCTCGGGCAAGCCGAGGTTTGAGTCGATCGACAGGCTAGTCTTGGGAATCAACCGTCCGACCGCTTGCTGTGAAAAGTACTGGACCCCACAACCGACGTCCCCGCTCCATTCGTCAGCCGGGGCATTGGGCGAGTAATCGACCGGAGCGAAGGCAAGCTCGTTCAGCCAGCTGGTTACCCGGCCTTGGGTATCGACGTATCCAGTCGCTTCACTGGTTCCCATGGCTATGCCCAGGACGGCATTTTCATCCAAGCTCATGCTGGCGGCAAGAGCCGTGACCTCTCCGTCGTTGATGATGGAAAGGGGGACGCCCAACTCCTTTCCGAGGTCGATGAACATGGGACTGATCTTTTCCGCGAAATCGGAATCGGAAATCCCCCGGAACAGGGAGGCTACCCGCGGACGGTCATCCACGAACACCCCGGCCGAACTCCCCCCGATGGCATCGAGCTTCGGGAGGTGAGCCTTTGCTTTTTCGATCGAGTCCATGATCCCAGCCTTGTGGTATTCCGGGTCGGTCTGGTGATAGGGATCCCAAGGGGTTTCCTCACTGAAGACGACTTCCCCGTCGATGACTGCGGCTACCTTTCGGTCGCTTCCCCCGAGGTCGAATCCGATCCGGCAGCCTTCCAGGTTGCGACCCAAGGGGGAAGCCAATCCACGGGCTTCGGGAACCTCGTTGCCACTTTTCCCGCAAAAAGCTTCCCCGTAGACCTTGCTCATGAAGTCACGATCAAATCCCCCGCAAGGGTGATTGGAAAAGCGCTTGTTTAGAAATTCCCCGGCTTCTTGCGGGCCGTCCCAAAACCAGCGACTTCCTCCGCATGCCCAGAGCATGAACTTGAGCAGACGTTCGACGTGCAGATGGTTAAGCTTGGCCTGAGCGTGGGATTCGGGAAGAAGTTTTCCGGATTTTACAACCGTGGCGCCGTTGGGTTGCTGCAAGGCGATCCGAAAGGGTATGCCTTGCCCCGATTGTTCGACGAGGGAGTTGAAATCGCGAATCCATAGGGAGGCCGGAACAAAGTCCGGGTCCAGGGGAGGAATGATGACTGGTTTTCCTAGTTCCATAAGTGAGGGGATGTTCAAGGCAAGGCGGGTTTGTCATCGGTCACCTGATGGATGCTGTTATGGATGACCCGCTTGACCCCGTTTTCGAATTCGCAACTTATTTCCATGCACCACGTCGGGGCAAGCTCGGGAACGCTAAGTTCCAGCCAGTCATTCTTGATTACGTAACCGGCAACCTCGAGTTTCTTTGTGTCGTAATGCTTGGATCCGTAGCTTCTGGTACGCTTGAGGCTCCAGGAACTCACTTGGAAGGTTCCTTTTTCAGGAAGCTTGTCACTAAAACGGATTCGAAGCTTTTTCTTTCTGGCTTCCAATTGAGTAGGCATGTAGGCGGGGCTTTCCGTTTTGCGTATCCGGTAAAGTCCGCCGTCTCCCCGTTGACTCCCGGCCCAAGCGAACATCCCGGCCGCGAACAGATCCTGAGTCTTGGGGTGAAACCGTCCGCGGTGAATACCCGTGGGCAACCGGTCGATCGGAAAGGCGCAAAGTCCGCCTTGGGCTTGTCCGTCTATGACTTCATGAGGGACGAGGTAGGCCATTCCGTATCCGTAGCTCAGGTTGAGCAGTCGGCCGTTGAGTTCTCCCCAGTTGCCGTTCTTAGGTACCCATAGAAGCTCGGCAGGTGAGCGGTCGAAGGCATTGGTGATCCAGGCCAAGGGCTGTTGCATGGCACTGTCCGAAGTGTCCTCTACGTTGTGATAGCCCATCATGTTTCCGTAAAACCCGCCTTCCTTGACGTAATTGATCCGGTTCTTCGGATTCCAATGACCCTCCTGATCGGTAACGATCCAAGTCCCGTCCGGATTCAGGCAGACTCCGTTGGCGGCCCGGAATCCGTTGGCCACGATATCCGTCTTTTCACCGTCGGGCGAGACTCGAAGGAGCGTTCCGTGGTGAGGGACGAGGGCTTCCCTGGCATGGCGGGCGGATTTAGCGTAGTAGAGGTTGCCTGCGCCGTCGACTTGCAGTCCCATTGCGAATTCGTGAAAATGCTCGGTGACTTGATGGTCATTGTTGAAACATTCTATCCAGTCGGTCTCAAGATCTCCGTTCAAGTCATGCAGGCGGGCAATTTGGTCCCGGCAAGTAACGTGGATGACGCCATCTATGATTTTCAGGCCCAGGGGTTGGAAAAGCCCGGAACATATTCTCCTCCACTTCAATTCCTTAAGGTCTCCGGAAACCCCGTCCACAAGCCAAACGTCCCCCATCCACGTGCAGACGGCCGCTCGGTCGGGGTTCTCTGGAAAAAAGTCAAACCCACCGAGCCTCATCCAGGAATTCCAAGGGTTTTGTTCCTTGTTTGGCACGGTCAGAACGTCGACGGCAAAGGGATCGTCCTCGTTCCCTTTTTTACCTTCGGTGGTGATGACCTGCTGACCAAAACGGGAGGGACCTCCCTTGGTCAGGGTGAGGGGATCGACCGGATCAGGCAACAGACTGGCGATGGTTGGCTGGTCGGCCAGAGAGAAGCCCAGGGTGATCAGTTGAGGTTTGGCCGAGGCTTTGATTTTCAGACAGGTAAAACCATCCTCTTGAGCGATTGATGCCAGTTTGCTCCCCTTTACGTGGAAGCTTGCTTGGCTTGTTTCGGGAGCGAGGCGCGTGAGCAGGTCGTCTTTGCCCGAAGCGATCCGGAGCGTTCGGGTCGTGATGGATGCCTTTCCGTATTCGATGCGCCCGGGCAGTTCGTGGATTTCACGATCGCCTACGCGGTAATGCACCACCGCTTGATCACCGTTCTGGAAGAGACCGAGGTACTGAACCCATGTGCGGGGCAAAGGACCGAATCTTCTCCCGTCCCGTCCGATTATCCTTTGGTCGTCCCAATCCCCTGTCTTTGGGTTTTGCCAGGCCGGTTGATCGGCAGAAAGCACGATGGCTTCGCCTTTGATCGAGGTATGGGTGCCATGAGATCCGTCGAATGCGATGCCTCTCCAGTCTACGAATTCGCCTTCGTAGGCGGCGGCTACCCGCATGGTGTCCTCGTCGTAAAGGATCCATGACTTACCCTTGGAAATGCCGCCCGGACCTTTGTCCAGTCGGATGGCAATTCCCTTTTGCGCGATGTTCCAATCAGAGGGGGATCTACCCTTGTTCACTTGATAGGTCCAGAAGAGGGTCGAGCCGAAATCCATCTTCTGGTAGGGCTTCGAGCCTGATGCGGGGAGCGCGATGACGGATTCCTTGAAGCTCGAGAGCTTGGGCGGAAGCAATGCGAGATACTCATCGTTTACCTCGAAGTATTGCTTTGGGTTGTTCTTCTTAACGAGGCTTTCCCGGATGTAATGAATCAAGGCGTACTTGTCCTTGATCGAGTATTGGGGTTGGGGGATCATTTGACCGAACCCTTTATCGAGAGTCTGAAACATGCTCCAGGGATCGGAACCGTTCTTGAACTCCCCCGAATGAAACTTGAGGGCGGTTGGGAGGGATCCTTCCTTTTGGGCGTTGCCATGACAGGTAATGCACAGACTCTCGTATAATTTCTTTCCCCGCTCCTCAGAGAAGTGATCGAGGCTTGCGATTTCCTTGGCATGATCGGCCTTGCCCAAATCCTGAACCCAGGCTTCCTTGAACTTGATTTGATTGGGGGTGGAGATTTCGAGCGAAACTGCGGTGCCCGCAAATCCCTTGCCCTCGATCCCGTTGACGGTTTTTCCGGATCCCATCGAATAGTCGCTGGGTGGAAATTCGGCCACCGGGAGCTTGCCCGAAACGATATCCGTGAAAACCAAGTCGGGCAGGGCGCTCGCCCAATACTTCAGGTCTCGAACCTTTCCGGACTTGAGGGGGGTCGCGAAATCATCCGCTCCTTTGGCGATCTTGAAAACATGGCCCGCCGGATCGGCTCTCCAAAAGTCCTTGCGGGAGCCCACGAGCTTGCCATCCAGATAAAGCTCCGCTCTCTTCTGCCTTGACCTCAGCAGGACGGTTTTTTCCTTACCGTCGTTTACCCCGCGGCCGCCCTCAATCGCACCGAGCCAGCCGATGTCGTAAACGAGTCTTTGGCCACGGACCAGCAAGGCTTTTGCACCGTTGGACCATAGGCCGCGTGGGGCGCAATGGGCGAAGACGGTTCCTCCTTCCGTGGTTTGGAATTTCGTCCAGATCGTAAAATCCTTGTCCAACTGGGGCTGGATGGACTTTTGGGGAACTGTCGAATCCGAGGAAAGAATCTTTTGCGGGACGTTATCCAAAAGAGCCTTGATCGAGAAGTCTGCGCCCTGGGGGTTTTCGTAAATTACCGAAAGGGTATGGGTTCCCTTAGGCAAGGCGATGACCTGACCACTGGAAAACCGCAATTCCGTACCCTCCTTTGCTTCGTAGGACAAATAGGCTTTGAAGTTGCTCATCTGCGGGCTTTTGCCCGAATCGGAGAAAACCGAAACCCGGCCTTGATCGACAGTCGTTCGCGCCGGTTGTTCCTGCGCGGATGCCGAGAGGGCGAGTGAAGTGAGGATGAACGTGATTTGGGATTTCATATGAGGTTGCGTGGGCTCGAAGACAGGTCAAAGGATGGATGGATCTTATTGCGGGAAAGCAAAAAGACTTGCTTGTCCTCTTTAGGGTGAAGGACTAGGATTACAATTTAATTCATTTTCCAAATGTTCAAGGAATTACTTACCTCGATCCTTCTTTCTTCCGCCTTGCCCGCCGCGCCTTTGGAGGTTTCCGAATCGGAAATGCCCGCTTTGCCCAATGAGTCGGCGCCTTTCCGCGGCAAGGTCAATCACCGTGGCTACGTGGGGCACACTTGGGTCGGTTACCCTCACGTCGAGAATCCTGCGAGTTTGGACATGGATCCGATGGGGCGAATTTTCGTGGCCGAGGCCAACCGCTTCTGGTTCGGCGTCCCGGATCTCCGCAGGGCCAGGGAAATGATCCGGGGCGATTTCCAGGCTCGCACGATCGAGGATCGTCTTGCCATGTACGATAAGCATGCGGATAAGCGCGACCGCGCGTGGTACACGCAAACCCCGGACAGGCTGATCCGCCTGGAGGATAGGGACGGCAATGGGGTTGCCGACTATCGTACGCTTTTCTCCGATGCCTTCAAGGAGCCCCTCGACGGGATCGGGTTCTCGATTCTTGCAGAACGAAACGCTACCTACTTTACCTGTATTCCCGCTTTGCGCAGGCTTACCGACCCAGATGACGACGGGGTGGCGGACACCAATGATAAAATTGTGAATGGTTTCGGGGTGAGGGTTTCTTTCATCGGGCATGATCTCCACGGAATTACGCGCGGGCCGGACGGGCGTCTCTATTTTAGCATTGGAGACAGGGGTTTTCACGTCGTGGACGAGAAAGGCAAGGTGCATGAGGCGTCCGGTCGTGGAGCGGTCTTCCGTTGCGACTCAAACGGATCGAATTTCGAGGTGTATGCGCATGGCTTGCGCAATCCGCAAGAACTTGCCTTCGATAATCACGGCAATCTCTTTACCTTCGATAACACAGGGGATATCGGGGACAAGGCCCGCGTAGTTTACGTCTTGGACAATTCCGATTCGGGATGGGATATGTCCCATCAGTCACCCCATCATTACGCGAATGCCCTGGATTGGGGAAATTTTCATCTGTCCAAATCCGTTTGGGTTGGTCAGAAAATGTTCGAAACCTATACCGAGGACCAACCGCAGTGGGTCTATCCACCCATCGCTCACGTCGGGAACGGGCCTTCCGGGGTGACCTGGATGAGCGGATTGAGCGTGGCCGAGGATTTGCGGGATACGTTTTTGATGACTAATTATCGGGGGGCGGCCAACATTTCCAACGTCATTCAAATAGCGCTTTCTCCGGATGGCTCGAGCTTCAAGCTGAAGAAGCAATCTACCTTTGTTGAGGGCGTGGCCGTGGCTGACGTAGAGCATGGGTATGATGGCAACCTGTATTTTGCAGATTATGGAGGTGGTTGGTCCGTCAATAAGAACGGGTCCATCCAAGTGCTTCGGCCTACTGATCCGAAGTTGAAGGAGGTTGGAGCGGAAACGGCCCGAATGTTCAAGAAGGGCTTTGCCGACCGCTCGCTTCCGGAACTTGCCCTGCTTCTGGAGCATCCCGACCAGCGGGTCCGCCAGGCCAGCCAGTTTGCCATCGTACAAAAAGGCGAGGATGCCGTTGCGGTTCTTGCCGAGATCGTAAGCCAGGGAATCGAGGGGCAATACGCTCCTTTGCATGCCCTTTGGGGCTTGGGCCAATTATACCGCCAGAAAGCGGGAGGTTCCGCGGATGCAATCGTCGATGCCCTTTCGGCAAAGGATCCTGAGATCCGTGCAAATGCCGCCCGGGTTTCGGGGGACTCCATGGTGATCGAGGCTCAGAGTGATTTGTTGAAATTGCTCTCAGACTCCTCCGCTCGGGTGGTATCCCTCTCAGCGATTGCTCTTGGCCGGGTTGCTCCCAAGGGTGACGAAGTAGCTGTGAATGCACTGTTCGCCGTGGCCAAGCTAAACCAGGGAAAAGGCTTTGAGGTAACGCTCCGCCACTCCTTGCTGTCCGCCCTCGACCGGGTGGCCAAAGATGATCAAATCACCTCATTCGCGAAATCCGAGGAAGTGGAGCAACGCCTTCTTTGCGTTTTGCTTCTTCGCCGACGGGCAAGTCCTGAACTGGCTCAATTCCTCGAAGACGATTCCGAAACCGTACGGGAGGAAACGATCCTTGCCATTTACGATACTGAGGCCATGGACGGGTCCGCTGGTCAGAAGTTGCTTCAGGTAAACCCCAAGGGCTTGCCTTTTTATCATCAGGCCAGACTCGTAGGAGCGTGTTTCAGGGTCGGTTCGCTCGAGTCGGCAGTCAGGCTTTCGGAATTCGTAACCTCCGGGGACTTGGATAAGGAGATGAGAGGGTTTGCGATCAAGGCGCTCTCCCGATGGGCCGAACCATTGGACACCGACCCGGTTCTCGGTCACTATCGTCCGGTTGAGGCGAGCCCGGTAAGCTTGGATGAAGTTTCCGGCAGGATCGGGGAGTCCTTCAAGGAATTGCTCGAGAAGGAAAAGGATCCGAAAATCGCATCCTTACTTTCAACCTTTGCTCAAAAGAGCGGCCTTTCCCTGGATTCGAAAACGTTGCGCAAGCAGGTTGCGGATAGAAAGCTTGATCCGGTCGTTCGGGTTGCAAACCTCAAAGGCTTGATTTCGAAAGGTGAAAAGGAAGACGATCCATTGCTCCTTCAGTTGACGAAGGATAAGATGGAGGTCGTGCGGGCCGCAAGTTTCAGCCATCTCATTGGCCGTGACCTTGATCCCGGTTACGCGCTTTCCTTGGAAGCCCTCAAGGAGGATACCTTTCCTGTCGCCCGTTCGGTCCTTTCCAGTCTGATCCTCAAGGATTCTGCCAAGGTTATCGAAATTTGGCGAAACCGGGAACTTGACGTCCGTCCAGAGCTTTGGCTCGACGTGTACCTGGCTCTTTCGCAATCAGATGATGCGGAACCCAAGCAGGTGGCCGCCACCTATGCCGCTGGAGATCCCGGACGCATACATGCCCTGAGCCTGGTGGGTGGAGACCCCGTGGAAGGGGAGAAGGTTTTCAGAAACCAGGGCGCTTGTCTTCAATGCCATAAGATTGGCGATGAAGGGGGCATACAAGGACCTGAACTCTCTTTGGTCGGCGAGCGACTCGAGCCTCCCAAGCTTTTGGAATCGTTGGTTAACCCGAGTGTGGAAATCACTCCTGGTTACGGGCTCTCGAACGTTACCCTGTTGAAAGGAACTTCACTAGTTGGCCGCATTGCCGAGAAAAAGGAAGGAATTGTTACGGTCATTTCTCCGGATGGAAAGAAAACGGCCGTTCGGGAGGATCAGGTAAAGGAAATTTCCCCTCCCGTGTCAGCCATGCCCCCGCTTGGGCTAACCTTGTCCCCGAATGACTTGCGTAATCTCATTGGCTTCCTGCAATCCAGAAACAAGAAGTTCCTTGCGGATGCGAAGAAGGCGGACAAGCACGGCGAGTGAAGAGATCGGACAAGGTTAGGTCGCGCCTGCTTGCCATTGCTTGGGGCTTTGCCCAACCCTCTTTTTGAACCAGCGCGAAAAATAGTTGGGATCTTGGAAGCCGCAGTTCCATGCAATTTGAGATATCGGGAGCTTCTTCGCCTGAAGCCCGCCGTAGGCGAGTTCCAGTCTTCGTTCGTCTAGTAACGTTCCCAAATTCAGTCCCGATTCGTTACGGATCTTGCGGTTGAGGGAACTTAGGTCTTCTCCGAGCAGTTTGGCTAGTTCGCGAGGCGAGTCGACTGCCTTGGGGGAATCCGCAAGGAGACGGCGAATTTTGCTGGTGACCGGGTGAATCCTCGGATTCGATTCATTCCCTTGATGCAGGCTGTCGTGGAGGATTGCAAAAAGAGTGAGAATCTCCGCTGCAATCCTAGGTGACTGAGCCTGACCCAAGTCCGCGGATTCGATCGTTCGATGAAGGGTTCTTTCGATTGCGGATAAAATGGCCGGGGGCAGGTTCTTGAAAATAGGTTTTGGGTCGAACGGTTTCTTCTCCTTGAAATCGAACACGAGGGACAGGGGAGGTGATTCCATGGATTTGATGAATCCGTGGAGTGTTTGAGGGGGAAAGTAAAGAAAGGAACCCCGCATGACCGGTTGTTTTCCTGAACTAGTGGTCTGGATTCCCCGACCCCTGATATAGAGGAGGAATTGGGAATGGGCATGCTTGTGCGAAGCGACTTTGTCACTCTGATCGGAATGCTTGTGATAGGCGAATCTCCCGATCTTGAAACCTGCGAAGGACAAGGAGAGATTCTCGAGGAATATGGGTTGTAGTTTCTGCACTTGCATCAGGATGCTGTCTTGACAATAAAAATGTCTCAAAAATGCTAATTTGTCCAGTCTTGTCCTAACGCTTATTTGAAAAGTGGGATATAATGTGGGCATGATTTCCGATTTTTCCGAACTTGAGCCAACCACTCCGTGGAAGGAAACCATGTGGGCCCAAGCCAGAGAAGAGGAACTGGTCGACGTCGTTTCCAATCCGCGCCTGTGCGTAGCCGCCTTGCTTCCCTTTAAGGACGGACAACCGGATTGGGGGAGCTTTGAGAGGATGCTCCGATGGATGACAAAGTGCGCCGATGCCTTTGGTGTTGAAATTACTTTCGTGCTCAATGCGGACACCGGATACGTATTCAATCTCTCGAACGAACTGTACGGGGAAGTGATCAGACGCTTCCGTTCTCTCTACCCCGAAGCGTCCTTCATCAGTGGGGTGACTGCAGTTGATTCGTCCCCTGGGCAATTTCAGGCATCCTGCTACCACCCGCATCTCGAAATTGCCCAAGGTTACGGTCCTTGCGAGGTGATGATCATGACTTCGCAAGCTCTCAATGCCTTGGGACCTGAAAAAAGACGGGATGCTTATTTTGAAATTGCCGAAAAGATCGAGGTTCCCGCCTTAGTCCATGCCCTCGAGCCCGCCTTCGTTCCTTGGGCTACGCCCTTCGAGCCCTGGTTGCTTCACCAGTTGGCCGAGCATGAGAAATTCGTGGGCGGAAAAATTTCCACGTTGGACGAACCGCATTTCTTGTATTGGGCATCCATGTGTCGCGACCTCGAATTGGACTTCGTTCCACACAGCGGGGACGATTTCGGGATTGGCTCGGCCATCCGCATGGGTCTGCCCCTGCTGATTGGCGCCGGGGTTTCCGCCTGCCCTTTGATTTGCGCAGCCAAGAAATATTGGCGCAAAGATGATTTTGATTCCCGGGTCTACAAGTTGTTCGAAGCCTTTCAGTCTCTCGAGGACTCCGTCTTCCGGCTTGATGACAAGGGAAGCGCCGCCGGATACAAGCACAGCACTGCTGAAATTCTCAAGATGCTTGGGGTCATCGACTCGGCCCAGATCCACCCCGACTGTCCCGACCTGCGTCCTGGGGACGAGCAAGCCCGGATGCGGGAAGCCTTGATCCGCCCGATGCGAATGGCAGACCGCATGGAAATTCCTCATTATCAATTCAAATCATGAAAACCAAAATCCCAACCCTTCTCCTTTCCCAGCTCATTTTCTCCCTTGCTTTTGCGCAGGTCGACAAGGACGCCCTTCCGAACGTCGAGGACGGATTCGAGATCAACTTCTTCGTCAAGGAACCCCACATCATCAATCCATCCGCGTTGTGCTTTGACAAACTTGGCCGTCTCTACGTAGGGGCCGGTCCCCAGTACCGCGCGCCAAAGGAAGATTCGCCGACCGACTATATCAAGATCCTCATCGATGATGATAACGATGGTGTTGCCGAGACGGTCAAGACCTTTGCAGAGGGGCTCAATAGCGTCCAATCCATGGCCTGGCGGGGGAATGAACTGTGGGTCGCGAACTCGCCCGAACTGACGGTTCTTCGTGACACCGACGGCGATGACGTCGCTGACGAATATCAGGTTATCTACACGGGGCTCAATAATCTGCGTCACGGCCTGCACGGGCTGAACTGGGGCCCCGACGGCTGGCTCTATATGTCAATCGGTAACACCTGGATAAAGCCACACGCTCCGAAGCCGTTCCGTGATCTGCAAGGGCTCAAGTCGGATGACGATACGGAGTACCCGTTGACCAAGGTCTACACTCGGGAAACTTATCCCAAGAGCTACCACCCCATGAACAAGAGCGAGAAGGAGGGAGGAGTCTTTCGTTGTCTTCCGGGCGGATACGGCTTGGAACTCTATGCCCGAGGTATGCGAAACCCGTGGGACATATGCATGGATAGTGGGTTTAACTGGCTGGGTACGGACAACGACCCGGGCCGTCCGGGTGAGCGGATCTTCATGCCCATCCGCTTTGGCCATTACTCAATGCGCCACCCTTGGAAGTTCGACTGGATGGGCAAACACCCCGCAGTCGCGCCATCTTCCGATCTTTTTCCAGGGGTCAGCGGATCGGGTACCGGGGTCGTGTATTATGACTCGGAACATTTTCCGGAAAAATATCGCAACCGCCATATGATCGCGGACTGGACCAATAACTGTATCTTTCTCTACGACCCGAAATGGGACGGAGCCTTGCAAGTCCCTGGCGAGGAAAAGCGCAAAATCGTTGACGGTGGCACAACCCGGGGAGGGGATCTCGGATACAAAGGGTCCAAGGGACGATCCTTGTTCCGGCCAACCGATATAGAGGTCGGCCCGGCTGGTGCCCTTTACATGGCTGGCTGGGGATCTGTATACGGGACCAGTTACGTACCCAAGGAAAAATGGACCGAGGAGGAGAATGCCAAGTATCAAGGGCGCGTCTTTCGCTTGCGCCACAAGGACCCCTTGATCCCGCGAAAAAAATGGGATACCGCAAAGCGCAGAAAACCCATCGCTCAATGGACCTTCGAAGAGTTGATGGAAGACATGGGGCATCAGCTCCAGGTCTGGCGCGTGAATGCTCAGGAGGAAATGATCAGAAGGGGCCCGGAGGTCCGTACGGATTTGCTTAAGTCCATTCGTTCGGAAAGCTTGTCCGAAAGCCAGGTGACTTGGTCAGTCTGGGCTCTTGGCCGAATGGACAAGGCGAATGGCAGTGATCATACCGACTTGAGAAAGCTCGCCCGCGAAGGGGACGACTTGAACGCGCGCATTCAAGCCACCCGCATACTGGGTCAGAACAAGGTTGCATCCGACAGGCCGGTACTGGTGAGCTTGCTTGACGATAGCGAACCCCGGATCCGTACCGCCGCCATGCAATCTTTGGCTAAGGTAGGGTGGGGGACCTATGCAAGTTCCATCCTCGAGGCGGTGGCCGATGAGAAGGACCGGGTGACTGCCTACGTAAATTGGCAGGTTATGCGTCGCCAGTTGCCACCCGATGAGCGCAGGCAACTTCTCGATGACGAACGCCCTCGGATCAGGCTCATGGCGGGGCTTGGCTTGATGGAGGAGGGGGATCGCAGTTTGCAGGGGAAGGTCGAGAAGTGGCTCGAAAACCCAGATGCCTCCGGAGACGCCAAGGAAATCAAGGGCCAAGTGACCATCACGGTTCAGGAATTTGATTTCCGTCAGTCGACCCACCTTCTGATCAAGGCAAACTTGCCCAAGGGAGTATCCTTTGATCTGCGCTATACGCTGGATGGAAGCGACCCTTCCGCGAGTTCTTCCAAGACGGACGGAAAAATGTCAATTTCCAAGGATGCGCAGATCAAGGCAGCGGCATTCGAGGGGAAGAACTTGATCAGCAACGTCGCGGTTGCAACGGTTCACAGAATAACCGATTCCGAATGGAAGGATCGTCTTTTCGTTCGAAACCTCCGTTACCAGGGAAGTGATTCCTCTCCCCGGGTGGTGAACGAGGGACTGCAACGCGGGGTCTTGGCCTATTCCGATAAAAAGGACGTTACCATTACCAAAGTCCCGGATCAGATTGCCGGTTCCACCTTGATTCCCACTCCGGTGGCATTGAAATCGAGCAGTCACAGGGATTTTCTCCGGTTCGAGCTTAACCTCCCTTCGGTGGTCTACGTTGCCTACGATCTCAAGAGCGAGCTTCCGAAATGGTTGTCATCCGGGTTCGTGAAAACCGAGCACCTCATCTCCACTAGTAACGGTAGTAAATTTCAGGTGTATGCCAAGGAGGCTCAACCGGGAGAGGTCGTTCTGGGCGGCAACGGGAAAGGCCGGTCCATGTATTTGGCTTTCGCCAGCAAGGGCAAGGTCGGCCAAACCACCATTGCCGCATCCAAGCAGAGACTTGGAAGCGCCGACCCCAAGCGTGGTGAGGAAATCTTCTTCGGTCGCGGAACCTGCTTTGCCTGTCATCAAGTGCAAGGCAGGGGGGTGGTCGTGGGGCCGGATCTAGCCGGCATCGGCAAGCGTCGCGAGCCTCATTACCTGATTGAGTCGATCCTTAACCCTGATGCCTATATTGTCGAAGGCTATCAGCAAACCAGCCTGAAGACCAAGGACGGTCGCACGCTATTCGGCATGATCCTGGAAGAGACCGCGATTTCGCTTAACCTCGTTCTGCTGACGGGCGAACAGATAACCGTCCCCGTAGAAGACTTGAAAAACCGCTCGGATGCCAAGCACTCCGGCATGCCATCAAGCTTCGTTTATAGCCTGAGCCCGCAAGACGTCGCCGACCTCACGGCATGGACGTTGACTCTCGCTGGATCCGACGAGCCCAAAAAACCTTCGAGTATCAAAGGTTCAAAGACCAATCAGGGAGTGAGTGTCAAACGCATGGAAGTATTGAATGGCGCAAAGGAAGACAAGGTTGTGGTTTCCATCGGGAACGAAGTCTTTACCGAGTATCGATATGCCAACCAGGGCAAACCGATCCTCTATCCGGTGATCGGTCCGTACGGAATTCCCATGACCCGACACTATCCGATGAAGAAAGGAGTACCCGGCGAGAGCGGCGATCATTACCATCACCAGTCCATTCACTACAACCATCCGGTAAGCGGGATCGATTTTTGGCATGGTCGGGGAGGGGCCCGCATTCGTAACGACAAAATCGTCAAGGCCGAGGTGGTTGACGGCCAAGCCTTGATCGTGAGCAGGAACAGTTGGATGCAAGGAGAAAAGAGAATTCTTTCGGACGTCACCGAGATCCATGCGGGTACTACGGAAGGCGGGCGGTTTATCGATTACAAGGTTTCGATCCATGCCTCGGAACGGGAAATTACCTTTCAGGACAGCAAGGAGGGTTCGATGTCCATTCGTACCCACCCCGCGTTGAGATTGAACGGAAAAGTGGCCAAGGGATCTGCTGTCAACAGTGAGGGAGTGAAGGGCAAAGCCGTTTGGGGAAAGGCCGCCAAGTGGGTGAACTACTGGGGCCCCGTGGACGGGAAGATGGTGGGCATAGCGATTTTCGATCACCCCGACAACCCGCGCCATCCAACCACTTGGCATGCCCGCGACTATGGCCTGATCGCAGCCAATCCGTTCGGAAAAAAATACTTCAAGGCGGGGGAGGGCGCCCTCACGCTGGAGAAAGGAAAGACCGTAACCTTTTTCTATCGTTTCTTTTTTCATGAAGGCTCGAATGAGAAAATCGATATCCCGTCGCACTATAAAACTTGGAGCAACACCCATAAGCAGAAAGCGAATTTCAAATGACCAACGACAAGCCTGACCCCGATATGAAAAACGAAACGCCCGGCCTTCTGGTCCGCCACGAATCCGATGCCCGCAAGGAAAAGAGCACTTGCGGATGGAGATACCGGCTAGTCAGCGAAGGGGATGAGAACGTCAAGGCATGGGCCCACACCGTGGATATCGACGGGAGCAAGGCTCATTACCATAAACTGGGCACCGAGTTGTATTACGTCGTCGAGGGCGAAGGCACCCTTTTTCTCGATAACGAAGCGCATCCCATACAAAAAGGCTCCTTCGCCCACATACCCCCCGGAGTGGTTCACAGTTCCGAGGGTCGGATGAAAGTTCTGGTCGTTGGTGTTCCGGATATCGATGATGATGACTTGTATTTCCCGGAGGACGGTTGAGTTCCCATGAAAGCTCCTGCTCTCACTGATTTTTCGCGACTCTGCGTTCATACCATCACCACCAAAGGGTGGGAACTGGAGGAAGCGGTCGAGCGCTATGCCGAGGCCGGAGTTTCCGGGATCACCGTCTGGAGGCAATGGTTGGAAGGCCGCGATCCTGCCGAGGCGGGTGATCGAATCCGGGCCGCCGGACTGAAGGTCGTTTCCTTGTGCCGTGGGGGTTTTTATCCCGCCTTCGAGGAGAAAGACCGCGAGGAGGCGATCGAGGATAACAAGCGGGCCATCGAGGATGCCGCCGCCATGGGGGCACCCCTCGTGGTATTGGTCTGCGGGGCGGTGCCCGGACAATCCCTTGTCGAATCGCGCAAGCAAATCACCGATGCAATCGCCGCCACCTTGCCCCTCGCCGAATCGCTCGGGGTCAAGTTGGCTATCGAACCCCTTCATCCGATGTATGCGGACGACCGGTCTGCGATCAATACCTTGGCCTCCGCCAATGACGTGTGCGACGAATTGAATCATCCGTTGGTGGGCGTTGCCTACGACGTTTATCATCTCTGGTGGGATCCGGACCTGGAGGAACAAACCAAACGCACGGCCCAAGCCGATCGTTTGTTCGCCTACCACGTTTGCGACTGGATGACCCCGACTACCGATTTGCTCAATGATCGGGGACTGATGGGGGAGGGTTGCATCGACCTGCGTGGAATCCGCGCAATGGTGGAGGGCGTGGGTTTTGACGGAATGATCGAAGTGGAGGTCTTCTCCAACCGTTGGTGGGAAAAGCCGACTCAGGAATTTTTGGAAGCGATCAAACAATCTTATTTGAATCATACTTAATCTATTATGAAAGAGCATAAACTGGGAATCATTATGAACGGCGTTACCGGACGCATGGGAACCAATCAGCACCTGATCCGTTCCATTTGCGCCATCCGTGACCAAGGGGGCGTGCAAGTCTCTCCTGACGAGGTCATCACGGTTGATCCTATCCTTACCGGAAGGAATGAGAACAAGCTCAGTGCCTTGGCCGACCGGACCGGGGTCGAACGCTGGACCACGAACCTTGACGAGGCCTTGGCCGACCCCAATAATCAGATCTTTTTCGATGCTAGTTCCACCCTTCATCGCTCCCGGTTCGTGGAGATGGCGGCCAAGGCAGGCAAAGCCATCTATTGCGAGAAGCCAACAGCAGTCACGACCGACGAGGCCCTCCGTCTTGCCAAGCTATGTGAGGATGCGGGAGTCAAAAACGGAGCGGTCCAGGACAAACTCTGGTTGCCCGGCATCCGAAAGCTCAAGACTTTGATCAAGCAGGGGTTCTTCGGTGAGATCCTTTCCGTCCGCGGAGAGTTCGGATACTGGGTATTCACCGGGCATGACGAGGACCAACCTGCTCAACGCCCGAGCTGGAACTACCGTAAGGAAGACGGCGGGGGTATCATCATAGACATGCTCTGTCATTGGCGCTACCTCGTGGACAACGTGTTCGGTCCGATCAAGAGCATATCCTGCCGGGGTGCCACTCATGTCGGGGAACGGATCGACGAGCAGGGAAACCCCTACAAATGCACGGCGGATGATTCCTGTTACGCGACCATGGAACTGGAAAACGGTGTCCTTTGCCACTTCAACAGTTCCTGGACGGTGCGCGTGCGCCGGGACGACCTCTTTGTCATGCAGGTGGACGGAACCAAAGGCTCGGCCGTGGTGAACCTGCGCGGTTGCCAAACGCAAGGGCTCGGAGTCACGCCGAAGCCGGTCTGGAATCCGGACATCGAACAACCGATCGATTTTTACGAGGGCTGGTCCGAAGTGCCGGATGCGACCACCTATGACAATGCCTTCAAGATTCAGTGGGAACTCTTCCTTCGTCACGTCGCGCTCGACGAGCCGTTTTCCTATGATCTGCGCTCGGGCGCCAAAGGGGTCGAGTTGGCCGAGGTCGGCTTGCAATCCTGGGAAGAACGCAAGTGGATCGATTTGTGATTTGAAATTTTGCCAACCTTCAACCTAGATCAAGGAAACGCCATGAACCCAAGTCCCATACC
>Ga0315321_10000902_pt1 | contig 22541 bp, 19 predicted proteins | sample M180m21515metaG_FD_203464 | JGI IMG/M metagenome (GOLD analysis project Ga0315321, IMG submission 203464) | Ammonia-oxidizing marine archaeal communities from Monterey Bay, California, United States - M1 80m 21515 | ecosystem: Environmental > Aquatic > Marine > Intertidal zone | place: USA...
AATGAGACCCCTGATCTTCTTTCTCGTTTTTTCAGCAACTTGGTCTTTGGCCAAGCAGCCCAACATCCTTTTCGTCTTCACCGATGATCATGCCCCCCACGCCATCAGCGCCTACGGGTCGAAATTGATTCAGACACCCAACCTCGACCGCATCGCGAAGGAGGGCATGACTTTCGAGCGTTGCTATGTCACCAATTCGATCTGCGCCCCATCCCGGGCAGTTATCCTTTCCGGCAGGCATTCCTTTCACAACGGCCAAATGACCAATGGAGACGTCTTTGACGGTTCGCAAGTCACCTTTCCGAAACTTCTGCGGAAGGCAGGCTATAGCACCGCCCTGATTGGAAAGTGGCACCTGAAATCCGACCCTACGGGATTCGACCGTTATGAAATTCTCTACGGGCAGGGTTCCTATTACAACCCGCGCATGAAGAAGGACGGCAAGGAGGTCAAGCACGTCGGGTACACTACCGATATCATCACCGACCTGAGTCTGAAGTGGCTCAAGGAGGAACGCGATCCGGACAAACCCTTCATGCTGATGAGCCAGCACAAGGCCCCGCACGGAAGGTGGGAGCCTGCCTTGCGTCACCTTGGAACTCTCGACGACGTCGAGATCCCAGAACCCAAGACCCTCTTCGACGACTACTCGGGACGGACTTCATCGGCCCGGAACCATCAGATGGGTATCCTCGAGCATCTTGGGGACAAGCGCCTCATGCTCAAGTACTCCAGTAAATTCACGCCCGAACAATTCAAGGTCTTCGATGGCTACTTCCGACCACGCAACGAGTCCTTCCTCGCCAAGCGCGATTCCATGAGCAAGCAGGAGTTGACCCGATGGCACTACCAGCGCTGGATTCGCAACTACCTGCTCTGCGCCAAGGCGGTGGATGAAAACGTAGGGCGCTTGCTCAAATACCTGGACGATAGCGGTCTGGCCGAGAACACGGTGGTGATCTATTCATCCGACCAGGGCTTTTACCTCGGCGATCACGGTTGGTTCGACAAGCGCTGGATGTACGAGCTTTCCTACCGCATGCCCCTGTTGGTCCGCTGGCCCGGGGTGGTCGAGCCCAAGTCGAAAAACCGCGACTTGACGAGCAACCTGGACTTCGCTCAGACCTTTCTCGATATGGCGGGGGCCAAGACCGACCCGCAGATGCAAGGGGCCAGTCTCGTTCCCCTGCTAACGGGGAAAACACCTAGTGATTGGCGCAAGAGCCTGTACTATCATTATCACGAAGGAGGCGGACATGGGGTGGCCCGGCACGAAGGGGTGAAGACCGAGAGGCACAAGCTAATCCATTTTTTTGACAAGAAGGAATGGGAACTATTCGACTTGAAAAACGATCCGGACGAGATGAAGAGCGTCTACGGAAACCCCGAATACGCGGGAGTTCAAGCCAGGCTCCTGAAGGAACTGGAACGGTTGAAAAAACAATACGAGGTCCCGGCAATCGTTTACAAGAACCACAGGGAAATCAAAGCGACGAGAAAGAATCGTTCAGCCCCGCCCAAATAAAACGCTCGAGAAGGATCGGATGTCTGCTCTTGCCCAACTCCATTACTTGGGCTTATATTTTCAAAAGTTGTAGAATGAAATTCTTTCTCAAGATCGGTTTGCCGTGGGCCTTGTCGTTGGGCTTGGTTTTTTACCTCGGCTTGCATTTCGGTGGCCAGAAAGGTTCGGACGGGAATTCTGCTTCTGCCCTGAAGGAAAACGGGGCCACCCCGGGGGTGAAAGCAAGTCCCATTGACAAACCTGTGCAGGGAGGTTCCCCCGCAACTCCCGCAAACAATGGTTCTTCTAAAGATCCCGGAGCTTCCTCAACATGGAGAAGCAGGACACCCTCCCCGCCTCTCCCTCCCAATTTACGGAGAATAATGAAGGGCAAGGACATCATTTCCCGGCTGGGATCTTATCTCGATGCCGTCAGGGCAATGGACGGGGCCAACGTAAAGGAAGTGGTTAGGGCATTCGAGGAGCTCCCGAAAGGATACGGAAGACACTTGGAGATGAAGCTGCTGATGCGAAGCTGGGCGGCGATTGACCCGGAAGCGGCCTTGGAATACGCAAAATCGGCATTGGATGAGAAAAGCGAGAGACGCTTCGGAATTTCGGAAGTCCTTGCGGGATGGGCAAACAGCGACCCTCAAGGCGCCGTGGAGTGGGCCAATTCGAATAAAAACAACGCTGAGCGCAAGGATGGTGACATGCTGGTGGGCATAATAAGGGGCTTGGCCGAAAACAACCTGGAAACGGCGAACGGATTGTTCAGAACTTTACCCGAGGGTGGAGCCCGCTGGCAGGCCTCCACGTTTCTCGCTCAGGAATACGCAAAGCTTGGCACTCAGGAGGCAATCGAGTGGGCTGAGACTTTTCCCACCGAAGACAGCCGGTTAAGGGAGACGATCTTGGGCCAATTGGGAGCCAAGCTCTCGAAGCAGGATCTTCCCGCCACCGCTGACTGGGTAAAAGAGATGAAAAATGACAAGGCTTCCCAGCGCATAACCGATAACCTTCTTGCCCAGTGGGTCTCGCAGAATCCGTCCGGCGCATCCCAATGGGTTTCCGGTTTGGAGAACGAAGAGAAACGCTCCTATGCGATGAAGCAACTGACTTCCCGTTGGTCTTTGGTCGATCCGATATCCACCGCAAAGTGGCTGAACGCGCAACCCCCGTCAGCGGCAATGGATCCGGCGGTTGGTGAATTCGTCAGCAGAATTTCCGCCCGGGATCCGGAAAATGCAATCAGTTGGGCAATGACCATTCAAGATCAGGAGGCCAAAAGAAGAGCCGTCAAAAAGGCGCTAGGCGCATGGGACAAGATTGACCCGGCAAGAGCCAATAGTTGGAGGCAGGCCTACAACCAAAATTTTTAAGGGGCCGCTTACTTCCCGATCGTTTCAATAATCCCAACGATGGGAAGAAACAACGCGATGACGATAAACCCAACGACCAACGCCAGGAATACGATCATGATTGGCTCGATCAAGGAAGTCATGCCTGAAACCGCATTATCCACGTCTTCGTCGTAATTATCGGCAATCCGGGTAAGCATATCCGGGAGCTCTCCCGTTTCCTCACCGATCTCGACCATACTCGTAACCATCGAGGGGAAAACCTTTTCCCTGTCCATCTGGACAGCCATGGCCTCACCATCCCGCACGGAGTCGTGAACGTTACCCATTGCCTGAACAAAATAACCGTTCGTCAAGGTATCACGCGTAATTTGCAAGGCCTGCAAAATGGGAACACCACTGCTTAGGAGGGTACCGAAGGTGCGGGTTATCCGGGAAACGTTCGATTTGCTCACCACGTCCCTGACCGCAGGTAGATTGAGTCCGAGCCAGTCAAAGGTCTTCTTCCCGTATTTCGTTTTCTTAAATACGATAACGCCGACCACCGTTCCCGCCATTCCTCCAAGAACGAGAATCGGGGAACCCGAAAAGAGTTCACTAATATCAATGATGATCTGTGTTGGTCCGGGCAAAGGAGCCCCCCTGAGCATTTGCTGGAAGATGGATTGGAACTGCGGAACCACGACCATCATAAGGAGGGTTACGATCCCCACGGCAACGGTCATGATGACGGCCGGATAAATCATGGCTGACTTGACCTTTTTGATCGTCCGGATGGATTTCTCCTGAAATTGGGCGAGCCTGTCCAAAACGAGTTCCAGCACACCACCGGCTTCCCCGGCCTTAACCATGTTAACGAACAAATTGTCAAAGGTCTTGGGGTACATGGCCAAACCGTCAGAAAGGGTTCCACCGGAGGAAACCTTTTCCGAGATCGCCTGGAGCATAGCCTTGAACTTAGGTTTTTTCTCCTGTTGCTTGATCATGACCTCCAGACTTCTGATCAAAGGCAGACCCGCTTGCACGAGAGTTGACATCTGTCGGGTGAAAATCGAAATGTCCTCGTTGTTTGGTCCTCCTCCCAATTCGATTTTCTTCAACGATTCAAGCAACCCCTTCTTTTGCTTTTTGTCACGGGAAGCCCTCTTCTTGGGCTCGTCATCCGCGGAACCGACTGGTTCGAGTTTGGTAACGGTAAGTCCGTATTGGGCAAGTTGCTCCATCGCTTGGTCTTCGCTAGCCGCCTCGAAGTTTCCCTCTGAAGGCGCCCCGGTCTGGTCTGTCGCTGTATATTGAAAAATAGGCATGGCAATTATCTTGTGTGACTTTTAGGTATATTTCAAGACTTCCTCAACAGTCGTTTCTCCATCGAAGATCGAACGGATGCCATCTTCGCGCAAAGTACGCATACCTTGCTCAATGGCATTTTGACGAAGGACGAGTGTCGCCGCCCCGGAATTGATCATTTCCCGGAAAGCGTCGGTCACCTTGATCATCTCGAACAAACCGGTTCGACCCCGATAACCCGCCTGGCTACAATCTTCGCAACCGGCTCCGAAATAAAACTTCCTCTCGCCAATCTCTTCCACTTTCAAGTCAAGTTCGGCAAGGACGTCCTTCTTCGGTTCGAATTCCTGCTTGCAGGTCGGACAGATCTTGCGCACCAGCCTTTGAGCCAATACGAATTCCAGCGAGGCCGAAAGGAGAAAGGGTTCCAGCCCCATATCGATCAATCGGGTAATGGCTCCGGGCGCATCGTTGGTGTGCAAAGTGGTAAGCACGACGTGCCCGGTCAGGGAGGCCTGAACGGCAATGCGGGCGGTCTCGATGTCCCGGATTTCCCCCACCATGATCTTGTCCGGGTCTTGTCGCAAAAAGGCCCGCAAAGCCCGGGCGAAGTCAAGCCCGACCTGATGGTTTACAGGAACCTGCATAATGCCCTCGAGCTCATACTCCACCGGATCTTCGGCAGTCAAAAGCTTGGTTTCTATCTTGTTCACCTCACGAAGAGCGCTGTAGAGAGTGGTCGTTTTCCCTGAACCTGTCGGACCGGTGACGATAAAAATCCCATTGGGTCGCCGGACTGCATCCCGGATGCCCGTCTTCACCGATTCCGGCAGACCGAGGTTATCCAAGTCGAGGTTGACTGCTGATTTGTCAAGAACACGCAACACCACGCTTTCGCCAAACTGAGTGGGCAAGGTGGAGACCCGCAAGTCGACGGGCCGGCCCTCGATCGTCATCTTGATTCTTCCATCCTGAGGAATTCGATGCTCCGCAATGTTAAGGTCCGCAATCACCTTGATTCTCGATATGACCGCCAAGGCCAAACTTTTGGGAGGCGGAGACATTTCGTAGAGAGCCCCGTCCACCCGATAACGGATTTTGAATTCTTCCTCGAAAGGCTCGAAGTGAATATCGGAAGCTTGGGCGCGCACCGCTTGCTGAATGACCAGGTTTACAAACCGGATGATGGGGGTTTCGTTTGCCGCATCCGTAAGCTCGTTCTCTTTGGACTCGTCGAGACCCTCGAATTCATCAAGTCCGACGTCTCCCAAAAGATCGCTCAAAGTGCTCTCTTCCTTGGCGTAATGCTGATCAAGGAGCTCATCAAGATAACCTGGATCACATACGATCAGATAGATCTCCAAATTCAATGCGAAGGTAAGGTCGTCTATGATGGCCGAGTTAAACGGATCGGCGGCAAGAAAATGAATGCCTCCTTCAGAGAGGTAAAGCGGGACGATTTTGTATTGAGTCGCGATATCGGGCCCGATGATCCGCAGTACCTCGGGGTCGATCTCATCCACTTCTCCGACCTGAAGCTCATAACCGAGGAACTGGGCGACCAAATTGAAAATGTCTTCGTTCGTGGCCAGCCCGGCCGCTACGATATCCTCCGCATAGGAACGCTTCCCCTCCTTGACTTCTTCGCTATAAAGTTCATCCAGGCCGTGTTGGGAGATTCCTTCAACATCCTTGAAGATATCCCTTATGGTCGAGTTGTAGTCTAGGTAAAGCATTGTATTGGTATCACTCTTCCGCAGTTGTCACCATCAAGACCTCATCCAAGGTCGTAACCCCCGCCAACACCTTTCGGAATCCGTCCTCGCGCATCGAACGCATGCCCATCTCGCGGGCCTTCTTGCGCAGTTCGACTATGCTCACGTTATGGTAAATCATCTCCTCGATTTCTTGATTTACGGAAAAGATTTCGAACACCCCTTTTCTTCCGCGGAATCCGTTGTCGCCGCATTTTTCGCATCCCGCGCCATGCATGAAGCTTGCCGAGCTTGCCTGCTCATCTCCAACCCCGAGAATGGAAAGTTCACTAGCGGTAGGTTCATAAGGTTGCTTGCAGTTCTGACAGATCGAACGAACCAACCGTTGGGCCAATGCGGCGCGCAGGGATGCGGAAACGAGAAAGGGCTTAACCCCCATGTCGATCAACCTGGAAACGGCGCTGGGAGCATCATTGGTATGCAGGGTACTGAACACCATATGCCCGGTCAGAGACGCGTTAATGGCGATTTCAGCCGTTTCCAAATCACGGATCTCCCCAACCATGACGATATTGGGCGCCTGCCTGAGCATGGCCCGAAGGGCGGCGGAAAAGGTCATTCCCACGTCCGCCCGGACCTGTACCTGATTAATGCCCGCAACTTCATACTCGACGGGATCCTCAACCGTAATGATCTTACGGTCAGGCTTGTTAATTTCGTTCAAGGCCGAGTACAGAGTGGTCGACTTACCCGAACCGGTGGGTCCGGTAACCAGAAAAATTCCGTCAGGCAAGCCAATGACCTGCTCGAAAAGCGCCTGGTCGTCTGAAAAGAAACCCAATTGCGGCAAACCAAGGCTCAAGCTTTCCTTGTCAAGAATACGCATGACGATACTCTCCCCGTGAACGGTGGGAAGGGTCGAAACCCGCAAATCGATAACCTTGGTTCCGACCTTCACGTTAATGCGTCCGTCCAGCGGGACTCTTTTCTCCGCCAAGCTGACGTTTGCCATCAACTTCGTTCTCGAAATAATCGATGGTTGCAAACGCTTGGGGGGATCCTGTTGCTCGGCAAGCTTTCCGTCGACCCGGAAACGAATCCGAAATTTCTTTTCGAGTGGCTCCATGTGAATATCAGAAGCCCGCATTTCCAAGGCATCCTTGATCACCGAGTGAACGTATTTGATGATCGGCGCGTCTTCCTCACTCACGTCCTCAGGACGAACACCATCTCCGATTTCCAACTCATCTTCGTTCATATCCTCGAAGAAATCGTTCATCTTCCGGTCTTCGGCCGTCCCGTATGCCTCGTCTATCGCATGAAGGACTGCGCCACGGTAGGCAACTTTCGGATTGATCGATTTCTTGAGATGAAACTCCAAGTCGGGGTGAACGTTTTCATCCAAGGGGTTGCCCAGGACGATCTCTACTTCGGAGCCAGTCATGCCCAAAGGAAAAGCCTCGTATTTGCGGGCCAGTTCAGGGGTAAGTAAATTGATTACTTCCTCAGTAGGGTTGACCGTGGAAAGATCTACGGCTTCCATACTCAACTCCCCGGAAAGATAATTGGCGACCTCTGCTTCGGGAAGACCTGTACGGGACAGAAGCTCGTTCATGAAAAGCAAATCGACGTCCGAATCGGACGCTTCCTCGGATGCCTCGATCGAAGTTTTGATTTCCGCAACCAATTCGTCAGTCGCCACGCCTTGCTCTTTCAAGGCATCTAGAATGAATTCATCGGTTGGGTTCATGGTTCTTTAGAATATCGATGAATTCCCTTGGGCAAGCGTTAAAGGGATGAGGAGTTCATCGACCGAGCCCCATGAGGAATTCTGCGTTGTTTTTCGTTTTGCGAACCCGCTGGATGAACATCTCCATCGCCTCGGCCGGAGGAACACCCTTCAGGGAGCGACGCAAGGAATAGATCTTGGTCAGTTCATCGGGATGATAAAGCAACTCTTCCTTGCGGGTACCGCTCTTCTCGAACTCCAAGGCAGGGAAGATCCTCTTGTTGGAAAGTTCCCGGTCCAAATGAAGCTCCATGTTCCCCGTCCCCTTGAATTCCTCGAAGATCACCTCGTCCATCTTGCTTCCGGTCTCTACGAGAGCCGTCCCCAAAATGGTCAGGCTCCCTCCCCCCTCGATGTTTCTGGCCGAACCGAAGAAACGCTTGGGACGCTGAAGCGCGGTTGCCTCTACCCCGCCACTCAGAATCTTCCCGCTATTTGGCATAGTTGTGTTGTAGGCACGGGCCAAACGGGTAATCGAATCAAGCAGAATAACGACGTCCTGTTCTCGTTCAACCATACGGCGCGCTTTCTCAATAACGATTTCCGCAGCATGAACGTGACTTTCGGCGCTCTCGTCGAAAGTCGAGGCAATGACCTCGGCATCCGGAACCTGCCGACGAAAATCAGTCACTTCTTCGGGCCGCTCGTCAACCAACAGCACGATGAGATGGGCTTGCGGGTTGTTCACCCTGAGCGCCCTGGCGATGCCCTGTTGCAGAACCGTTTTACCCGTTCTGGGAGGAGCGACGATCAAGCCCCGCTGTCCGAACCCGACCGGGGAAACCAAATCGACAACGCGCATGGCAACGTTATCCCACTCCACGTCGGGCTTGGTTTCCAAGTAAATTCTATCTAGTGGATAGTATGGGATAAGCTCGGTAAAGGGGATCACCCGGGAGGCTTCTTCGGGAGCTCCGTTCATCACCTCTTCAACTTGTACCAGAATAGGACAACTGGACTCTTCCATCTTTGGGCGAACGAATCCCTTCAACAAATGGCCCGTCCGCAGCCCCAGACTCTTGATCAAAGGCGCGGGGACAAGAGGACATTGCGACTTAAGCCTGTAATCATCCTTTTGCTGCAAAAGAAATCCATGTCCATCCTCCATAACCTCAAGGATCCCCGACAACCTTACAGGCACGACTTTTTCCAGACAGGCATCGAGCAGCAAGTCGAAGATTTCCTCCCTCAGGGGAGCGGCCGGAAGTTCAATCTTCAAATCCAACCCGGAAACGTGATCCTTCAATTCCTGAAGGCTCAAAGGCAAAAGCTCGTCAAGCAGGAGCGGGTCGCTATCCGAGGCAACGAAGGCTTCTGCCAAAGAAGATATACCTTCTAAAGTTTTAAGCTCCTCTTTCTCTAGAAGGTTTCCAATTTCCAGAGGCTTGACCTCGGTCTCTTCGTAAGGAAGCCGGCGGGGCTTCTTGAATTTTTGGCGGGGCCTGTTCTTTTGCTTTTTCTTTTCCTGCCAATTCTGCTTCTTGCGGTTGCCTTGACCGGATTGCCCCTGATTTCCTTGCTTCTTTTGCTGATGCTGTTGATTTGGGTGACCTCCCTTGGGGGAATCACCCGGTTGCTTGCCCTTGTCCTTTTTTCCGCCCTGATCGTTCGACCCGGGCTTGGGCTTGCTTGAATCGGCGCCAGAATCTTCGTCGGCAAAAACGTTTTCCTTGTCCTTTTCAGGTTCGGACCCATCCGTACTGAAGAAGAGCTGACCGTCTTCCTTCGAATCGGACGATTCTTTCGAAGAATCAGATGCCTTGCGGCCCTTATCCTTTGGTTTTTCGACCGGATCGACGGAAGCGGGTTCGCTTTCAGGAACCTCGTCCTTGTCTTCGCCTTTGTTTGCTGTGCGTTTTGCAGGCATGAAAAAATAATTTATTAGGACTAATTAAGTATATTGGAATTCAACAAGGATACGACCTGCCGCTCGAGAAAGCCCAAAGATCCGCAACCGAGAAAAACAACGTCCGCAAGCTCGGCCTTGCGCCCACAGGGCATTTGAGCGCCAATGCGGGCATTTGCCTGCTCTTTAGGCAAACCCCGCTCAAGCAACCGCTCGAACTGAAGCTCTCTGGTCGCGAAAGTCGAGATCGTTTGAACAAAATGGGAATGAAGGTCATTTTCAAATAGAAGAGGGATTTCAACCACGACGAGAGGATTCTCGACGGATTCGGTCTTCGCCATCCACGCCGCCCGGACTTGGGGATGGAGCACTCCCTCCAACCAAGCTCTCTCGTGGGGTGTATGGAAGATTATTTCACCTATCTGCTTTTTGTCAACGATTCCTCGCTCATCAAAAACCGTCTTGCCCCACCTATCGAGCAACAGATTGGCAACCTGTTCGTCGGAGGTAAGGATTTCACCAGCTAACTGATCGGTCGATATCGCTTCCCATCCGTTCTTCGCAAAGATTTCGAGAACGGACGATTTCCCGCAAGCAATACCCCCCGTTAGCCCGACAACGGACTTTCCCGGAAAAGGGTACATGCACACAATCTTGTCATTCCTGCCGGTTCAAGCAAGCCTTGAAATAAATAATTCTCAACGGGACTATCGTCTTGCCAGCTTGGCAAACTAATCTATTATTCCTCATTCTTTGGCTGGTAGGGTATCCAAGTGGCTAAAGGATGCGGACTGTAAATCCGCCCGCTTCGCGCGTTCGTCGGTTCGAATCCGACCCCTACCACCATCTTCCCCTCCCAAGTCCAAGCAGAGCTCTTGATACGGGCATACACCTTAAGGCCCAAGCCTCAGCCGAAATCGAGACGACATGATTCTTGGAGGCCCTTACGGCATGGGGTTCGTTGAAATTTGACATGCAAACAGGCTTTGGCAGGATGCAACCATGCAACGGGCAAAAAAATGGATCCTGATCGTCGTGGGCGGGTTATTGCTGTATTTATACAAAACCTGCTCGGGGGAGTTGCCCTCTTAAGCAAATGACATCCAAGTGGATCCAAAGGTTGCTGATCGGAGGGATTCTCGGACTTCTTCTGTCCGTAATCATGGCCGAATATTTCAGCCAATCCTTGCGGGCTCAATATCAATCCTGGACAATTTGGAGATCATTGGGGGTTTCCGATCCGAATCAAGTGACTTCGATTCTCACCAAAATCTGTTGGGCTTTCTTTTTCGTTTCCTCGTGGTTGATGCTTTGGAAATTGGATTGCTTTTGGGCAAAGGCAGTTCCCGCCAAGATGGAAACCCAAGACGAGCCTTTGCCGGAAGAGGAAGAAGAAAAGGCCGGGGCAAAGGAGTCCGAGCAAGCGGACGGAGGCCCCAAGGACAAGGAGACGCAAGAACACGAAAGCACCGAGGAAAAGACTGACGATTCCTTTGCTTCGGTAAAAAACGAATCCGATACGGACCAAGAGGAATTGCATTTTGCCGAAACCCTTGGGGTGGAAAAACCATTCGAAGAAGAGAAGGTCAAGGCGGTCTATCGAAAACTCATCGCCCAATATCACCCCGATCGGGTCAGCGCCCTGGGGCCGGAAATCAGGGAGGTGGCCGAGCAAAAGGCCAAGGAGATTAACGAGGCATACGAATATTTCAGGAAGAAATTCGAAGCGGACGATTAACGCCCCGCAAGGTGAGCCAGTTCGCGCTTGCTGATCAGTCCCAACTTCTTAGAATGGAAGGTTTTTTCGAAAACCATGAGCAAGAAGCCAAAAACCCACGAATTTCAAGCCGAGACCAGACAGGTGCTCGATATCGTCGTAAACTCCCTTTACAAGGACAAGGAGATCTTCGTTCGCGAATTGATCTCCAATGCATCGGATGCCTTGGAAAAGTTACGCAGGTTACAACTTACCGAGAAGGAGGTCTTTGACGACAACTTGGAACTTGAAATCAACGTTACGACGGACGATTCAGCAAATCAATTGACCATCCAAGACTTCGGAGTTGGCATGACCGAAGACGAGCTGGTTGAGAATCTGGGAACCATAGCGCACTCGGGATCCAAGGAGTTCATGGAGGCGCTCAAGTCCGACGGTGAGAAAAACGAGGCCTTGATTGGAAAGTTCGGAGTGGGTTTTTACAGCGTGTTCATGGTTGCGGAAAAAGTTCAGGCTTACACGCGCACTTGGAAGAACGACGGGGAAGGACAATGCTGGGAGAGCGACGGAGACGGTTCCTATTCGATCGAATCGAGCGACGGGCAAAGAAGGGGCACTAAGATCGTGATCAAGCTGAAGGATGACTTTGCGCAATTCGCCAAGGAAGACCGGATGAAGGAAGTGATCAAGAAATATTCGGCCTTCGTGCAATTTCCGATTTCCGTAAATGGAGAAAAAGTCAACACGGTTGACGCCATATGGATGCGCTCTAAAAACGAAGTCACGGACGAGGAATACGAGGAGTTTTATAAGTTTCAGGCAAACGACTACGAGGCCCCTCTCATGAGGATGCATTTCAGCGCGGATGCCCCTCTTGAGATCAATTCGCTCCTCTTCGTCCCCAAGCGCAACATGGAGAAGATGGGGATGTTCCGGAACGAAAACAAGGTCGCTCTTCATTGCAGAAAAGTTCTGATAGACGCCGAGCCCAAAGCCCTTTTCCCCGAATGGCTTCGTTTTCTCAAGGGAGTTGTGGACAGCTCGGACTTGCCCTTGAACGTTTCCCGGGAAACGATGCAGGACAGCGAACTGCTAAGGAAGCTCAACCAAGTCCTCACCAAAAGGTTTCTCCGTTTCCTCAACGAGCAGGCAAAGAAGGAGGAGCAAAACTACCTGGAATTCTGGAATGAATTCGGGGCTCTTATCAAGGAAGGCGCGGCCACGGACTTTACCTACCGGGAAGATCTGGCCAAACTTTTGCTCTTCGAGTCGACGGCTCTCGACCCCGGAAAACTGACCGGACTCGATGCCTATCTGGACCGGATGGCCAAGGATCAGAAGGAAATTTTGTTTTTGTTCGGAAAAAGCCGAGAATCGATTGAAGCAGGTCCCTACCTCGAGGCGATGCACGCCCGGGGCTTGGAGGTGCTCCTGCTGACCGAACCCGTGGACGAATACGTGATGCAGAGCATCAATGAATACAAGGAAAAGAAGATCGTCTCAGCGGACTCCGATGATTTCGAACTCGAAAAGCTGGATCAGGATGAGGACGCAGATTCACTGGACGAGGAGAAGACCAAGAGCTTGTGCGAGTGGCTCAAGGAAAAACTCGGGGACAAGGTGTCCGGAGTCGAGACGGGTGAAAGGCTCATCGACAGTCCGGTTTGCATTGTAGGAGGAGATGGTCCGGGAGGGGCATCCGCCCGAAGGATGATGAAAATGATGCAGGGGATGGGCGAAAGCATGCCAGCGCCCGAGGTTAAACTGCAAATCAACCCGAAACATACGATTATCAGAGGCTTGTACGAAATTCGGGATACGGACGAGGAAACGGCATCTTTGGTCGCCGATCAGTTACTGGACAACGCAATGGCCTCCGCCAACCTTCTTGATGACCCGAGAGAAATGATCGCTCGCAGCTACAAGGCATTGGAAAAACTCGCCCCCACCGCATCCTAGATCACAGGCTTGGGGTTTCAGCTCATGATTTTTCCCTTTTACGTTAGGGAAAATAGATATTGCGAAAATTCAAAAAGCGTGAATAAAAGTTACTTATGAGCACCATTTACTCCAAGTCATCCTTACTTTTTATACTCTTTTTTGCAGCTTTGCTCACATTGGGCAGTTGCACGCGCGGAGGAGGAGGAAACCCGTTCGCTCAGGACGACGGAGAGATCAAGGAGAATATTGAAAACTTGATGGGATTGGCAGTCGGAATGACCAAGGGGCAAGTTTTCGAACTCTCCGGCATTGCCAATTACGTCGAAGGATATGATTGGGGAAGCGTTTGGTTTTACAAGATCCGCAAGGGTGGAACGGTCGGAACTTTGGCAGACAAGGATATCGAGCAGAGGTACATGCCCGTCGTCTTCGATAACACGGATCGGGTGATGGGTTACGGTCGGAAGTTTTACGACCAAACGCTGACCGACTTGGGCACGGGCCAATTCTAGGATCTCCAAACTCCCAATCTTTGCAATTGTTCGGTTGACGAACGGTTGCATTTCGTTCATTTTGAACCTTTTCTCTACTTTCTCAGATGAAGACAACATTAGCTAGACCAGAAACCGCCACGCACGATTGGAAGATCGTCGACGCTACCGACCAGATACTCGGTAGGTTGGCCGTGACCATTGCCAACGCCCTGCGCGGTAGAAACAAACCGATCTACACGCCGCACGTTGACACGGGTGATTACGTCATCGTTACCAACGCCGAGAAGATCAAATTGACCGGGGCAAAGGACGAGCAAAAGAAATACATGTTTTACAGCGGTTATATGGGCGGGGAGAAATACAGGGGCGTTTCCCACTTTCGCGAAAAGCGCCCTGAGTTCATCATTACCCATGCGGTAAAGGGCATGCTTCCTAAAAACAAGCTCGCTCAGGCCATGCTGAAGAAGCTGAAGGTTTACCGTGGCCCCGAACATCCTCACGAAGCTCAGGAACCCACCCCCCTCACTTAGTAGAATTTCATAACAATGAGCGCAAAATCAAATACGACTGAATTTATCGGGACGGGTCGCAGAAAGACCAGTACGGCCCGTGTCAGAATCAAGGAAGGTACCGGCAAATATTTCATCAACGGCCGCGAACTCATGGATTACTGCAAGACCGAGCAACAGAGAAAGGCTGCTCTCTCCCCGTTGTTAACGGTTGAGAAGACCACGAGCGTGGACGTATCGGTAAACGTTTCCGGTGGTGGTGGAACGGGACAATCAGGAGCCATCAGGCACGGTCTTTCAAGAGCATTGGAAAAAATGGATGCAGAGCTTAGGATTCCATTGAAAAGGGCTGGGCACTTGCGACGAGACCCACGTAAGATCGAAAGAAAGAAAACCGGTCAACCAGGGGCCAGAAAAAGATTCCAATTCTCGAAACGATAAACGATTAGAAGAAACTTTACTCAAAGACCCCTCGGAATTTTCCCTCCGGGGGGTCTGTTTGTTTTAAGATAACCAACAACAGCTCAAATCGATGAAAATTTGTATAGTCGGTGCTTCCGGATATTCGGGAAGAGAGCTCGTGTCTCTTCTCCTTGATCATCCGCGATGCACACTTCAGACAGTAACTTCCCGTTCCCTGAACGGGAAAGCAGTGGAAGACTGCATACCCAAGATTCGGGGCAGAGGATGCGCCCTTTCCTTTTCCAATCCTTCGATCGAAAACCTGCAGGAGGACGACTCCGAGCTTTTCTTTCTCGCCCTGCCCCACGGAGCGGCTGCCGAATTCGCGGTACCCCTTCTTGCCGCTGGAAAGAAGGTAATCGATCTGTCCGCTGACTTTCGACTCAATTGCCCGGAAACCTACGAGGAATTCTACGGTCAACCCCACCCGGCGCCCGAGTGGTTGAAAAGAGCATCCTACGGTTTACCCGAATTGCATGAGCTTTCTTGGGAAAACTCCCCCTTGATCGCATCCCCCGGGTGTTACCCTACCAGTATACTGATTCCTCTGGTCCCCCTGCTTCGTGAGAAAATCATTCGAGAAGAGGGTGTCGTCGCGAACAGCATGAGTGGCATTAGCGGAGCGGGCAGAAATGCATCCGAGAAGCTTCTCTATTGCGAAAGAAACGAAAGCGCCGGGGCCTACGGTTTGCCCAAGCACCGGCATCTCTCGGAAATCGAAGAGCAACTTTCTCATTTTTCATCAAGCGAGGTCGTGATTTCCTTCCAACCCCACCTTGCTCCCATGAACCGGGGGATTTGCACAACCATTTCCGTCCAGGCGGAGGGCGAACCCGACAGGAAAAAGGTTGTGGACTGCTGGAACGCGATATACGGAAATCGTTCGTTCGTAAACCTCCTGCCAGAAGGAGAGTTTCCGGACGTCTCCCATGTCGTGGGCACCAACCGGATCGACATCTCGGTTCATGCTGATCCGCGGACCGGAAAATACGTGCTCTGCTCTGCGGAAGACAACCTCATCAAGGGAGCGGGAGGACAGGCCATTCAAGCCATGAACGTCTGTCAGGGATATGACGAAAGCGAGGGCCTGAAGTGAAGTTCTTCGAGAACGGAGACGGATTGACCGAACCGAGGGGCTTCTTTTGCTCAGGTGTACATTGCGACGTGAAGGAAAAGAAAGATGGCAAGCTCGACCTTGGAATCGTCTACTCCAAGAAGCCCTGCTCGGCAGCGGGAGTTTTCACGACCAATGACGTCAAGGCCGCACCCGTCACATACTCGCAAGAACTTCTTGCCGATCAATCCGCAAAGTTTCACGGGATTGTGGCAAACAGCGGAAATGCAAATGCATGCACAGGAGATCAAGGGTATTCCGATTCCACCAAGATGGCATCGGAAGTCGCCCGCCACCTGAATCTCCATTCCAAGGAAATCCTTGTCTGCTCGACAGGACGGATAGGCGTGCCTTTGCCGATGAGCAGAATAACCATCGGCATCCGGGATGCCACGGAGGACGTCCGTCAGGAACTCGACGGAGCGAGAGCCTTTCAAGAAGCAATCCTCACTTCGGATACTTGCACCAAATCATGCTCTGCGAAATTCGAAACCCCAACGGGTGAGGTAACGGTTGGCGGCGTCGTAAAGGGAGCCGGCATGATCGAACCGAACATGGCTACCATGCTCGCATTCCTGACAACGGACGCAAACGCATCAAACTCGTTTCTTCAAGGGGTTCTCGAGCAGGCGGTCAACCGCTCGTTCAACCGGATCACCATAGACGGAGACATGAGCACCAATGATTCGGTTCTCTTTCTGGCCAATGGAAATTCCGGGGTCAAACTGGAAAAGGAATCCGGTTCCGTTACGAATCGTTTCACCCAGGCGGTCGAAGCGGTTTGCTCCTGCTTGGCCCGGAAGTGCGTAAGTGACGGTGAAAAAGTCACTAAATTCGTACGGGTCAAGGTCAAGGGAGCCCCCGATCACCAATCCGCCGAGAAAGTGGCGCGTTGCGTTGCAAACTCTCTACTCGTCAAAACATCCTGGTTTGGCTCCGATCCGAACTGGGGAAGAATCGTAGACGCCGCCGGCTACGCCCGGGTCGGTCTGGACATAAATCGCCTGGACATGCATTACGATGACGTTCCTGCCTTGAGCAAGGGAGAACCCGTTCAGGAAAACAAAGACAGATGGAAGGGCGTTGTCTCGGCCAAAGACTTTTCCATTAGCCTCGATCTGAACTTGGGAAACGGTGAGAGTGAAATTTGGTCCAACGACTTGAGCGAGGAGTACGTCAACTTCAACAAGAGCGAATAAAATGCTTCAGGTAGAGGAAAGCAAAAGGAAGGCAAGCATCCTAGTGGAGGCCCTACCCTACGTGAGGCGCTTTCGGGGCTCTGTTTTCGTGGTCAAGTACGGCGGAAGCTTCATGGATTCCCCCGACCCTACCGTTCGTTCCGGAGTGGCGCGCGACTTGGTTTTTCTCAATTTCGTGGGGATTAAGGTGGTTGTGGTGCACGGAGGAGGCAAAGCCGTGACCCGGAGCCTTGCCCAAAAAGGGATCGAAGCCAATTTCGTAGACGGATTGCGGGTGACGGATCACGAAACGATTCAAGTGGTAGACGAGATACTTAATGGGCAAGTGAATGAAGAGGTCGCTTCTTTCGTTTCGTCTCACGAATGCGGAGTCAAACGAATCCCGGGAAAGGAAGTTCTTGCCTGCCAAAAGCTGATAAACGAACCGGACCTTGGGTTTGTCGGGGAAATCAATTCCGTCCGCACCGAATCCATTGAAGAAGCCCTGAACCAAGGGCTCATGCCGATATTATCCTCCACCGCATCGGATGAAGATGGCCAGTGCTACAACGTCAACGCCGATACGGCGGCCGCTAAAATCGCCATAGCGCTGAAGGCCAGAAGGTTGGTTTACCTTTCTGACGTCCCCGGGCTTTTGAGGAATCCGGAAGACCCGGCAAGTCTCCTTTCGAGCCTGCCTGTCCACCAAGTTGATCCCCTCAAGAAGGAAGGTGTCATTTCCAAGGGCATGCTCCCCAAGGTAAACAGTGCCGTGGATGCCCTTAGCTCGGGCGTAAACCGGGTTCACTTCATAGATGGCCGGTTGCCTCACAGCATCTTGCTCGAGATATTCACGGACGAAGGAATCGGAACGGAGATCGTACACAATTGACGTCCGATGATCTCGCCCGACCATAAGAAATTCTTGCTCGGCAATTACGCTAGTCCGATTCTTGAGATCGTGCGTGGTGAAGGGACTAGGATTTGGGATTCCGAGGAAAGAGAATTCCTCGATTTCACCAGTGGGATAGCGGTTACGAACATCGGGCACTGCCACCCTCAATGGACCGAACAAGTCAGTCGCCAAGCGCAAAGTCTCGTCCATTGCTCAAACCTTTATTCGATACCCGAACAAGTCCGCTTGGCCAAAAGATTAACCTCTGCCATCGGGCCCGGGAAAATGCTCTTTTGCAACAGTGGAGCAGAGGCAAACGAGGGACTGATCAAGTTTGCCCGACTTGCTTCCGAGTCTCCGAATTTTCAAGGCAAGCACAAGATTCTAGTTGCGGACAACGGTTTTCACGGAAGAACCATGGGGGCTCTTTCGGCTACCGCTTCGCAAAAATACCGGCAAGGATTCGAGCCTCTGTTGGACGGTTTCGAGTTTGCCCCCCTTAATGACCTCGATTCTTTCGAACGCAAATTGGATGACGAAACGGTCGCTGTTTTGGTCGAATCGATTCAAGGTGAAGGCGGGATACATGAGGCTAATGATCATTTCCTTCAAGGTTTGGAAAAGCTCTGCCGGGAAAGGAAAGCTCTGCTCATGTTCGACGAGGTTCAGTCCGGGATCGGGCGCACCGGGGACTTCCTCGGTTACCAGAAAGCCGGTGTCTGCCCGGATGCAGTGGCCTTGGCCAAGGGATTGGGCGGTGGTTTCCCCATCGGCGCATTTTGGATCAGCGAACAATGGGGCGAGGTTTTCAAACCCGGAAGCCACGGGACCACCTTTGGAGGTTCTCCCTTGGCTTGCGCTGCGGCTCATGCGGTACTCGACGTCATTGAAAACGAAGGTCTTGTCCTGGCAGCCAAGGAAAACGGCCTGGTCTTGAGGGATGGGCTAACCCGGTTGACCGGGCTTTTCCCGGACCTTCTCGAAGAAGTAAGGGGACGCGGGCTGATGCTCGCTTTGGCAATGAAGAAGGATCCATCCGAATTGATCGGATCCTTACGGGAAAACGGCTTGTTGGTAGTGGGTGCAGGAGGGAACTCGATTCGCTTTCTTCCACCCTTGAACGTAAGAGTCAACGAAATCGAACAAGCCTTGAAAATAACGGAGGACGTTTTGTCATCCCTCCAATCCAAGCAAAGCAAATGAGACATTTTTTGACAGAAAACGATTTCGATCGAAACGAAATCATCGAGGTTTTCGAACAAGCATCCCTCTTCAAGAAAAACAGGGCAGTACGGCCTAGCTCCGACCTCTCGGGACAGAGCTGGGGGATGCTCTTTTACAAGAACAGCACTCGGACCCGGGTATCCTTCGAGGTAGGGATCCGCGAACTGGGGGCCAATCCTCTCGTAATCGATCGATCAAGCACGCAAATCGGCCGAGGGGAAAGCATAGAGGATACCGCGCGGGTTCTCTCCCGCTATCTGGACGGTTTGGTAATCCGCGCGCATGGACATGAAGTCATAGAGGCATTTGCCAAGCACTCGTCGATTCCGGTTGTCAATGCATTGACCGACTTCCTTCATCCATGCCAAATCTATGCCGATTGCATGACGATCCTGGAGAAAAAAGGCGCCGGGACCAATCCCTTCGCCGGACTACAAGGAAAGAAATTGGCGTTTTTCGGCGACACGAGTTGCAATATGGCAAATTCGTGGATTCTTGCAGGCGCCCTTTTCGGAATGGACGTTCACCTGGCAGGACCTGCTGAATTCCAGCCTTCGGCACAGATCGAAGGGTTTTGCAAAGAAAATGGTTTGCCTGAAAATTGGCATTTCACGACCGATCCGATGGAAGCGGCAAGCAAAGCGGACGTTATTTACACGGATGTTTGGGTAAGCATGGGGTGCGAGGACCAGGAGCAAGAGCGCTTGCAGAAGATGTCTCCTTATCGGGTGGGTGCGGAGACTCTCGCCAAGGCAAAGGATGATTGCCTGTTCATGCACTGCATGCCCGCGCACCCCGGGGAGGAAGTTTCCCAGGAAGTTTTGGATTCTCCTCAAGCGATCCTTTTCGATCAGGCTGAAAACCGCCTGCATATGCAAAAATCAATTCTACGCTCAATTTTTTCCCTAAGAAACAAAACCAAGGCTTCATGAAAATCATACTTGCATACTCTGGCGGACTGGACACCTCCGTACTCGTACACTGGTACGCCAACGAACAAAACGCCGAGGTCATTACCTATTGCGCGGACGTCGGACAGGAAGAGGAACTCGACGGACTTGAGGAAAAAGCCATGTCTACGGGAGCAAGCGCTCACCGAACGCTTGACTTGGTTGAAGAATTCGCAAGCGATTTCATTTACCCAATGGTTCGAGGAAACGCCATTTACGAGTCCCAATACCTGCTCGGCACGTCAATCGCCCGCCCCTTGATCGCCAAGGCTCAAATTGAGATAGCCCGGGAATTCGGCGCCAATGCAGTCGCTCACGGAGCAACTGGAAAAGGAAATGACCAGTGCAGGTTCGAACTCACTTTCTCGGCCCTCGCCCCGGACTTGCAAATTCTCGCTCCATGGAGAGATGCTTCCTTCAGGGAAAGATTCCCTGGCCGCAAAGAGATGATAGACTACTGCGCCGAACACAAGATTGACGTCGAAGCCAGCGCATCCAAGCCCTACTCCATGGACCGCAACCTTTGGCACATTTCGTATGAGGCTGGAATACTCGAGGACCCGTGGTTCGATCCGACCACTCCGGATAACAGAGAAATGTATAAGCTTACGGTTGATCCGGAATTAGCTCCCGATTCACCCTTGTACCTCGAGCTGACCTTCGAACAGGGCAATTGCGTAGCCATCGATGGCGAACCGGATTCTCCGGCTGGAATAATCCGCAAGCTCAATACGATTGCAGGGGAACACGGAATCGGGCGGGTTGACTTGGTGGAGAACCGCTTCGTCGGCATGAAGAGCCGAGGGGTTTACGAAACTCCCGGAGGAACGATTCTACTGCATGCCCACAGGCAAATTGAAACCCTTACAATGGATCGGGACCTGATGCACCTGAGGGATTCCTTGATCCCAAGATATGCCGAGCTGATTTATTACGGATTTTGGTTTGCTCCGGAAAGAGAGGCTCTGCAAGCTCTCGTCGACCAAAGCCAAGCCACGGCATCCGGCACCGTGCGTCTCAAACTATACAAGGGCAACGTGACTACGGTAGGCCGGAAGTCGGACTTTTCCCTCTATGACGAGAGCATTGCTTCCATGGACGACGACGAAAGTGATTATCAGCCCGAAGATGCCGGAGGATTCATCCGCCTCAACGGGCTCAGGCTCAAGGAACGTTTTCGTAAACAAGATTACAAGGGATAAGCCATAACGCATGAGGCTGCTCGTCATAGACAACTACGATTCGTTCACCTATAATTTGGTACAGTATTTCGGCGAACTCGGAGCGGAATGCGAGGTATTGAGGAACGATGCCAAGCCAATCGAGCAAATTGATGCAAGCGAATACAACGGGCTCGTCCTGTCTCCCGGTCCATGTTCTCCTGATCGGGCAGGCATCAGTTTGCCCGCAGTTCGGGAATGGGCGGGAATCAAGCCCCTTTTCGGAGTTTGCCTTGGGCATCAATGCATCGGACAAGCCTTTGGCGGAAGAATCGTGAGGGCATCAAGGCTGATGCACGGCAAAACTTCCCCCATCAAGCACAATCAAAAGGAATTGTTCAAGGATCTGCCCAACCCCTTTGTCGCTACCCGTTACCATTCACTTATCGTCGAGTCTTCATCCTTGCCCGATTGCCTCTCAATCACCGCCCAGACGGACGAAAACGAAATCATGGGCTTACGCCATTCCGAGCTGCCGGTTTGGGGGGTTCAGTTTCATCCCGAATCTCTTGCCACGGAAAAAGGAATTATGATCTTGAAGAATTTCCTGGAATACTGTTAAACACATAAGCGTGTGGTATATGGAATCCTTGATCATTAATGCTCTGTCCTAAGTGCTCGGCAGATGACCTGAAGGTTCTCGAAACGAGAGCCGGAAAGGTTGCTTCGACTCGAAGGCGTAGGGAATGCCTGGCGTGCGGCCATCGCTTTTCCACTATCGAGGAGGTCTTGCGTGAAGATCTCGCGGTGGTAAAAAGGGACGGCAGGAGAGAGAGCTTTGATCGAACAAAACTGGCCATGGGTCTGAGGCGAGCAATTGCCAAGAGACCCATCGATGCCGAGCAGATCAACGCCTTGCTATCCGAAACCTTGCGGAGGATGGAGAACGAGTACGACAGTGAAGTGCCTAGTCGGGCAATCGCTGATGCAATCATGCTCAGGTTGCGTAAAGTTGACAGCATCGCATGGCTTAGGTACGCCAGTTTTTACGAGGATTTCGTTGAGTTATCTCGGTTTGCCGAGGAAATATTAAACTTGGGTGGTGGAGAAAAGAGTGACGAAGACGGCGACTAAAAGAGACGATTATACAAGGCTTCAGAATCTCAATGCGCTTTTCTCAGTCATAGGAAGCGTATCGACAAGTGAGGAAACTTTGCAGCTTCAACGGACGCTATCCTTCATGCGTGAAAACGATTCGGATTGCCAAATGCCGGTCAAGTCGTTCGAGCATTGCATCGAGCAAGTCGTCCGCTTTCACTTTCCAAACGAAAGAGGTTTTCGCTTTATCCATTGGAACGCTCGTTGCATTTCAATTGATCCGCTCTGGGTACGGGC
>Ga0315321_10000905_pt1 | contig 22500 bp, 15 predicted proteins | sample M180m21515metaG_FD_203464 | JGI IMG/M metagenome (GOLD analysis project Ga0315321, IMG submission 203464) | Ammonia-oxidizing marine archaeal communities from Monterey Bay, California, United States - M1 80m 21515 | ecosystem: Environmental > Aquatic > Marine > Intertidal zone | place: USA...
TGTAATAAAAGGACTGGGTTGAGCTTTTTTCGCCGAGGCAAATCTGGAAGGAGATACGATATCCGCCCTTGGGCCAATTAGGCCCTTCGAGAGCAAGGGGGTTGATTATACCAGACACTTTCTGGCCAGGGCGCAGGGTGAAGGGAAGAGTTTCTACGGAGACACCCTTGGAGCCGGGAGCAGGGTAGGGCTTATCCTGGCAGAGAATGGCTAAGCTTTCACGCCAAAGAATCTTTGAACCAATCCTTCTCAGTGCCGGAATAATAACAGGCTCTTGAGTGAGGTTTTCCACGGTAATCTTATAGTCTCCGTCGCCGTCTGGGTTGGTCCATTTGATCTCTCTGTCGGGTGGAACCTTTTCCACTTTAAAGCTGGCACCCGAACCGAAGCCGAGGGCGGGTCGTCCAGTAGTTTTACAAAAATACTTGGCTTCTTCCTTGGTGTTGACTGGCCACTTGGCGGGTAGTGTAGCCCATGGTGAACGGATGTTGCCGATCTTTCCACTCCAGCCAAGAGGTAAGGCACAAGCAAGGCGGATGGTCTTGATCTGTTTTAAGTCAAGTTCCACGATGTCCTTTGCCTGGAGGGACCCACGGCTCTTTTCTCCACCGACTATGCAATCCTTGCCCTCGGGAAATACGGGTCTGACTCGTTGGCGGACGACATGAGAAGCAGTCACCTGATCTCCTGGCTTGAGGTCGCCCCGCATCACTTCCTTGACGGTGAAGGTAAGTTTGTGAGTAAACATAGGAGGGAAGGATCGGCCCACGGGCCCATCCACGATCTTGTTGAGTGTTCCCGTGAACACATGCTGATGGCTCGACCAAGCAGGTGGAACCTTTTCGTTCTCAGGACCACCTGGACCTCGAATGGGACCACGACCAGGAAAAGGCCGGGGACCGGCATTGATATCAACCCTGTCCGGAGTGGGGACTTTTTTGGCAAAAGATTCTAGAGCGAAAAAAAGGAAGGCGAGGGCAAGGTGGAATGATTTCATGGTTCGGGTCGGAGGCATCTTAAAATGCAAAGAATGGCAGGAGTTTCTATGAACCAGCAACTTGTTTCGAAAAAGCCTTTGGTCTAAGCCGATCTTCTTTGCCCGTGTAAATGTTTCAGAGCTTGAGAAGCTCTTCTCTTTTCTGCTTGTATTCCTCTTCTGTGATCAACCCATTGTCAAACCACTCCTTGGCTTTGATAAGTTCTGCAGTGACATCTATTGCCTCGCCTTGGTTGGGAGGCGGAGTTGGTGGCTGCATACCTGCTGAAAAATTTTGGGCCATGGACATCCCCATACCAAGACCCAAGCCCGCCCCGATACCTTCTCCAGCTGTACCGCTTGGGTTGTTTGCTGCGTCCTTAAGTGCATCAATGGTTCCAATTTGCTTATATTTCTCCGTGTCTTGAGCGGCAATTCCAGAGGCTTGGTCAATTCTACTTTGCACCTCAGGCGGAGGAGTAATTGCTTCGACTAAGAGATCCACTAATTCAATTCCATATTGTAACAAATCTTCCCGGACGTCTTGCTTGGTTTTCAGCGCGATCGTGTCGTAGTGAAGGGGTAAATCAAAGATAGTATCAAGGTGTTTTGCCAAGTTTATGTTGAGCTTCGAAATGATGAAGGCCCGGACATACTCTTCAATGTGATAGGTGCTTTCCTTCCCCATTGTACCAATTATGGTTTGAAGGAAAGTCCTGGGCTGGATGATACGGATGGCAAAAGATCCATAAGCTCTCAACTGGATCATTCTCAATTCGGAATCCCTAAAGTTTACTGGGGTTCCTGTTCCCCATCCTAATCCAGTAAAGGTTTTTGTGCTGACGAAATAGACATAGCACCGGAAGGGTGATTTCCCGAAGGGAGCACCGATAATTCTGCCCAAAAAGGGCAAGTTCATTGTTGAGAGCGTATGGCGACCTGCTTCGAACATGTCAAGGGCACGCCCATCCTTGTAGAAAACGGCAAGTTGACTTTCTTGCACCACGAGCTGGCTTCCCAGTTTGAATTCCCCCGAACCTTCCTCGGGTCGTTTTATGACTATAATTTCTCCACTAGGATCAAAAAATTCCAATACCTCTAAAATTGCCATGTTCTTCGTGGTTTTCTTGAATTGTGTCTTGGTTAGAGCAATCTTGCCCTTGCCAGTAGAGAATGAAGACTACTTGTATCTTCCTCCATCTTCTGCAGGTTCTCTTCAGAGAAATCTGTTCCGGCTTGAACGAGCGTTGTGGAAGACTGTGTGAGCTTTTCGATGGTTTTCGAAATTTGCTGATCAAGGGACTCGAAGTCAGGAACTTTGTCAGCCAATCCACCGCCGTGTGAATGAGAAAGGCATTGCTCGGCATTTTGAAGCTTCTTCATAAGACGGTCAAATCGTAGTAGAGCCTCTGCTTCTTCGAGCTTTGTATTCCGCATGGAAAGGAGAATTCCCGAAAGATCATATGATTTCGTTGCATGCTCTTCTCTTTTTGAAAGTACTTGTTCTTGATCCGCTCGGTTGCGTGTGTCGAAATAAATTAAAGCCGCTCCTACAGCAAAAAAGAAGATCGATTCGAAAAAGATGGCTGCTCCAAAAAGGTTGTCGCGCTGCTGCGATTCAGGGAAAAGAGCAAAGGCGATCAAAGTGATAACTCCAATCAATCCATAAAGAGTGGTTGCTTTGAGGAGAATTGCAGTGATCGCACCAGAGAAACCATTTCCGAAGTAACTCTTTACGAGGAACGCCCCGATCATAATTCCCATAAGGAATTCAACCCAGCAAACAAATGTAATGCCAGCTAAGACGAGCGAACTTCTTGGTTCAGTGAAAAAAGTAAACGCTAAGAGCAAGGTGCCGCCAATGAAAAGACTTGTAAAGATTCCTACTAGTAGCAAGGGGGTCAATGGTGCTTTACTTGTCATAACCTAGCTTTCAGTTGTGAGGGATTGTTTTAAAAATTAAAGTCAAACCAAAGGACGGTTGTTACTGTCTTTTAATGAACCGCAAATAATTAGGATAAAATCGATCAGCACCCAAATCCAAATGACATAAAGCCCAACGCAACTCAAAGATATGATGAGTTGGATTACAGCACAAGCAGTTCTCCCAAGGTAAAAATTATGGGCACCAAAGATGCCAAGGAACCAGCAAAGTAGTGCAGCTACCGCTTTTGATTTAGGGGGAATAGTAGGGGGAGCAGGGAACTGTTGTTGAGTGGGTTGGGCAAACTGCTGCTGGGGTGGTTGGGCGGGCTGGGCAGGCTGGGTGGGCGGTGCAGGCTGTTGTGCTACTGGGAGTGCCGCTCCGCATTTTTGGCAACGGACGACGTTACCGTGATTGGAAAAACCGCATTGTGGGCATGTCATAGTTTTTTGATATCTAAAAATTGCATTATTAAGCTAATACTCATGCAATGGTTTTGCCATATGACTGTCAATGTGTTTTGTCATAGATTTATGTGCTTCCCAATGAATGCCAATGGTTTAATTCAATACGAAGCGATGACCCGATTCGGCACTTTTGACTACGGCGAAGCAAAGCTCTAGGCTCCGTAAGTTGTCGCGGGCCGAATGGTTGGGCTCGCGGTCGTCTTCGATGGAGCAAAGGAGTTCGCCCATAGTTCCTTGAAAGCCAGACTCGAACCAGGAACCTTCGAGAGGGACTTCAACCGAGCCGTCCTCCAAGTGGACTTCTATCTTGGGTTGATCATTAAGCCCGGGGCCCCGTGAGCGCAAAGTCCCTTTGCTTCCGACCACCGTGGTGACATCCTCTTCGCCCAAAGTGCAGTGTGCGTTGAAGGACATTCTAACCTGAGCCTCCGCGTAATCGATGATGGCAGAGGCGAGGGCAGGAGGGGTGTAAAATTGGCCCGAATGACGGATTGTTGAGGCATAAACCTTTAACGGATTCCGCCCGGCCATCAGGCAGGAGGCAATATCAAACCAATGAATGGCAAAGTCGAAGAGAACGAGGTGATCCATCTCTTCGAACGAGGGAATTCCCCGAATCCAAGTCTGATCCCATTGCAGGGAAAAGTCGATCGAAGTCACTTGGCCGATCAGACCGGAGCTTATGGCATTACGCAGGTAGCTGAAGTGCGGTGCCCATCGTCCGTTCTGGTTGACTGCGAGCTTGAGCCTTTTTGCGTCAGCCAAGTCGACGAGTTTTTTTCCTACTTCCAAATCGAGGACGAAGGGTTTCTGACTGAGGACGTGTTTGCCTGCATGCAGACAGTCGAAAAGGATGGGCAAGCGGTCGTCGGGGTGGGGCGTGACATCCACCACCTCAACATCATCCCGTTCGAGGATTTCATGGTAATCCTGGTGGATCGTAGCTTCAGGATAAAATTTGTCCCGCATGGCCTCGGCCTTGGCAGAGGTACGGTTGGAAAGAGCGACTACGCGGTAGCCGCAGGTTTGGTAGTTCTTGAGGTGAAACTCGCTGATCCCACCCGTCCCGATTAGTGCGATGCCAGGGTTGTAGTGTTTTGGTTTTGGAGGGAGGTAGTCTACCTGGGGCGGTTCGATAACCTGACTCTTCTTCTCTGGGCTGAGCCCGTATTCGTCATCCTCGTTCATGCTGGTCTATCAATCGCGTAGTCCTACTTCTTCCATCATACGGGCTGTCTCAACATAGGCTTCCTCGACCCACTCGACGATCTGGGAGGGATCGGGTGAATATTCGAGTTCGAGGGAAATTGTACCGTCGATACCCAGTTCTTTGATCGCTTGGAGGTAGGGCATAAACTTGACCACTCCGCGACCGGGGGGAAGATCGCCGTGAACCTTGCCGTCGCAGTCACTAATATGAACATGGGCGGCTTTCCCCTGAAGGCAAGCTACCTCGGCTGGAGACACATCAGCGAGCACCAGATGACTGATGTCTATATTGGCTTTTACATAAGGATGGTTGCAATCATCGATGAAGCGGGACATCTCCTTTAAATTGTTGAGTAAGCTCAGTCGAAAGGGTTCAAGCTCAAGGGCAATCTCGATTCCCTTCTCGGCACCGTAGTCGGCGAGTACTCTGGTGTTCTCGACTGCCCACCCCCATTGGGTTTCGGGAGGAATGACTTCCCTTTGCCAAATGTACTCTCCCAGAACGAGCAGAAGGTTGTCGGCTTTGAAGCGGTCGCATAGGTCGATGAATTTTTTTGCCCGCTCAAGGTGGAAGTCTCGGACTGGATCATTGAAGTCAATGAGCCCCGCTGAAACGATGGGCAAAGAAACGATAGGAAGGTTGTTTTCGGAGCAGGTTTTTTCTATTAGGCTAATTTCTTCTTCGGTGATGGTCATGGCCTCCGTAAAGACGTCGACCACATCGAATCCGATCCGGGCAATGTGCTCGAGTCCCGTCTTTGTGTCTACCCCAGCTTGGCCGAAGGCACTGTTAATAATTCCTAGCTTCATGGCGTCTTTGCTTTTTAGTTTTTCTCCTCGATGAGGCTGGCTGCACTTTGATCATCGGCCTTGAGGTCAGCGAATGCGGTTTGGGCGCTTTGTGCGTGATCTCGTCCGACGCTCAGGATTCGTTCGTCGTCGACTTTATCTAGTTTTGTATAGCGGGGGTGGTGGGATTCCTTGTAGGGATTGTTGGAGGCTGCATTATAACAACATATCATGGCCCACCGTGAGTGATCAGAGTTGTTGGCGGCGGAAGCGTGTAAGGTGTTCGAGTGAAAAAACATCGCATCTCCTGGATCCATCCTGGCATGGATCAAATCGAGCCGCTTCTTGGCTTCTTCGACCCGTTCCATATCAGCTCCTGCTTGATCACCTGAGAGGATATGGTTGATTCGGCCTAGTTTGTGGGAACCCTTGAGAACTTGCATACAACCATTTTCCTCGGTTGCCTTGTCCACGGCAATCATGACGCTGCAGAGATTCGGTGAGAGGACGCCGTTTTGATACCAATAGCCATAGTCCTGATGCCATGCCCAAGCTCCACCGACCTTCGCGTCCTTGAGCACCATCTTGGAATGGTAATGATAGGCTTCGTCCTCGAGCAAGCCCTCTACTCGGTCAACCAACTTTCGGCAACGTGCGATCATTCCATAAATTCCGTCACCCGGATGATTCCACAGTGCGAGCCGTACGGCGTTTCCCTCTCCGTCATCCATTGAAGAGGAGGACTTGTCCATCGCATTGTCCGCCCGGGCGGTTTGGCCCAACAGGCTAATCTCCTCACCGGAAAAGAGGTTTCGGACGATGATGAATCCATCTCGTTTGTAATCGGATTGTTCTTGGGAAGAAAGGAGGCTCATGGCTATCTTGGATAAGATTGTTTAAAGGGCTTGTCTTTACAATGAAGCCCAATGCAGACCTTAGATCAATAGCTGATTGGCCGTTCAGGTTTCATGGAGTCTCAATGAGCTTGAGCAAAAGCGATTAGAAAAGTTCTTGCTTTCGCGGTAATTCGCGTCGCAGGTTGGGAATTTAGATTTTAACCAAGTACCCAAAATGAAAGATTCAAACATTCCGAGCCGTCGCAAATTTATGAAGACTGCCGCTGTAGTGAGTGCCTTGTCCTTGGCTCCCGGTTCCATTCGGGCCGCCAATAAAGCAAGTAATCACATTCGAGTGGGCGTGATCGGCTTGAGTCGGGGGGTGGCTCATGTCCGTCGCTTCGCTGAGACCTCGGGAGTGGATGTGACTTATGTATGTGATGTCGATGAAAAGCGCATTGCTCGCGGGACCAAAGCCTTGAAGGCGGGTAATGCCAAGGGGGTTTCGGATTTCAGAAAAATATTGGAAGATTCCGAGGTGGATGTACTTTCCATCGCAGCACCGAATTTCTGGCACGCCCCCGCGGCCATCCTCGCCATGGAGGCGGGTAAGCATGTTTACGTCGAAAAGCCGGGTAGCCACAATATGGCAGAGGCCGATATGATCGTAGCGGCTTCGCGCAAATACGACCGAAGGGTGCAGATGGGTAACCAGAGAAGAAGTTATCCTTATGTAAGGGAGGCTATGCAACGTCTTCATGAGGGTGTGATTGGCAAAGTTCTTTCCGCCAAGACCTGGTACAACAACCGTCGTGGTTCAATTGGAAAGGGAAAGCCTGCTAAACTACCTTCGGGTTTGAACTATGAACTTTGGGAGGGCCCGACTCCCCACAAGCCTTATATTGACAACCTCGTCCATTACAATTGGCACTGGCGTTGGCATTGGGGCGGCGGGGAAATGGCGAACAACGGGATTCATTCGCTCGATTTGGCTCGTTGGGGCTTGGGCGTTGATCTGCCCTCAAGGGTTACTTATAATGGAGGTCGTTACTATCACGATGATGATCAGGAAACTCCGGACACCGGAGAAGCATCCTTTCATTTTGGGGATTGTATGGCCTCGTGGAGCGGAAGCAGTTGCGATCCGCGCCGGGATGAGGATCTTCCCTTTTGCAAGTTTTATGGAGAGAAGGGATCATTAGTCACCAAGGGTGGGAATGATTATCTGATCTTGGATCGTGATGGAAAAGAACTGGAAAAGAAATCGGGCCCAGGAGGCGAACCCGCTCACTTCAAGAACTTCGTCGATGCGATTCGGGACAAGAGCATTACATTAAACTCGGAAATCGGTGATGCCCAGAAGAGCACCAAGCTTTGCCACTTGGCCAACATTGCCTACCGCACCGGGGGCTCCCTGCGCTGTGACCCGGGCAAGGGCGGTAAGTTAATCGATAACCCGGTTGGTGAAAAGCTCTGGGGTCGTGAATACCGCAAGGGTTGGAAGCCCAAGGTCTAGGCCGTCCAGTTTCCCGCCGATAGCAGTCTCTCCAACTTATTTTGATTTCCTTGATGTCCGAAGCAAGGAGTGAAGGGGGGACAATCGCTTGACCACCCACTTATTCTCGTCGTATCACATTAGTTATGAAAGTTACCATCCTACTATCTTTTTTCCTGTTTGTTATTTCTCTCTCGGCTGCCGAAGAAAAAAAAGTGAATGGTGAGAAGTCCTATACTGAGCGTCTCAAGGAGGCGTACGATGAGAAGGTCAAGGTAGGCAAAGAATTGTACGATAAGGGGGTCAAGGGTGCGAAAGAGAAATACGGCGTGGGGCTGGAAGACGGCAAGAACCTGACGACGAAGTCAAAGGAATGGTTGATGAAAGACATCGAGAATATTGGCGATTGGGAATACAAGGTCGTGTCCTATGGTTCGAAAGATTTTCAGGCTTTGGAAAAGGACTTGAATGAATTAGGCAAAGAGCGCTGGCAGTGCTTTTGGGTTGAGGCTAACGGAGAGGAAAAAGTTTTCTATTTCAAGAGAACGAAGATGAGCTACATAAGCAAAATCCCCGCCGGTGCCCTGTTGCGAATCATCGCTGATTTTCAGAACAACTGATCGGGATTGGCCTTATTTGCCCTTGATACAAATCAGCTGATCGCCCGTTCTTAAGTAAAGGTCGCCATTGGCCAAAGCAGGGGTGGACCGGCAAACTTGCTCGAGGTTGGTCACGCCCAGTTGCTTGAACTCATCAGCGTCAGAAATCGCCACGACTTGCCCGAATGCGGATACGCAAAAGATAGTATTCCCTGCCCGCACGGGTGAACTGAAGAAGGTATCCTTGACCCCTTCGACCCGGGCTTTCCAGACTTGTTTCCCGGTTTTGGGACGGACACAGGTGATGACCCCATTGTCTGCCCAGAGGTAGAGCCGGTTTTTCGAGAGCAACGGGGATGGAATGTGGGGCATGGTGTTTTCGAGTCTCCAGACCTCCCGAGCTTTTCCATCCTCGGATACGGAGGCTGGGCGGATGGCTACGAGGTGCTTGTCCAACGTCGTGAACCCGCATACCCCGAGGACCAAATCACCGGCCACAATGGGGGAGGAGATCGCTCTTTCCGAATGCGGACGTCCGAAGACGGAGAGTTCCCACAATTGCTTGCCCGTCCGAGGTTCCAGGCTAGTGAACCCGAGCCACCAGTTCGTAAAGATCAGTTCCGGTTTTCCTTTGGGATCTGTGAAGATACACGGTGTGGAATAGGTAAGCCGTTTGCTTTCCCTTGGTACTTTCCAACGGATTTCCCCTGTCGAGCAATCCAGTGCATAGTGGGCCCCTCCTCCTTTTTCCTGATCGTTTGGTACGATGAGAAGATCCTCGAATACGATCGGAGACACTGCAAATCCGTGACCACCCTTGACTCCGCCAAGATCCTTTTCCCAGAGTAGCTTTCCCGCGTGCGTATGTGCGCACACTTTGAGTTCCGAGGAATGACCCCATACCGAGTAGACGTTCTTCCCGTCCAAGGCGGGGCTACTCGAGGCAAAGCTGTTGAAGCGATGAGTCTTGTGAGTCTTGGATGGATAAGAACGCGACCATTCGGTCTTTCCATTCTTTGCATCGATGCACAGAACCTTGCGGGTCTTCCCTTTGTCTGCCGAGGAGTGCAGGAAAACGCGATTTCCCCAAACCGTTGGCGATCCATGTCCATTTTCCTTGAGTGGTAGTTGCCACCGGTAGGCAGATTTTTCCCAGACCGCGGGGATCGATGATTCGGCACCACCTGCACCATTTGGACCGCGAAAGCGGGGCCAGTTTTCAGATGCATGGGAAAAGCCTGATGCGAAGATGCAGGCAAGGGGAATAAAGAAAAATTTCATTTAGGGAATATTGATCAAGATTTTTCTAAACCATACCACTTGGCCGTGGTTTTGAAAACCGATTCGTCCCTTTCTCGGAAGATCCTTGAGAGCGACCTTAAACTTGTTGGCCGAGCCATCCGGGTTATTACCCACTTCCTTCCAATCATCCAAGTTGATCTTAAAAGCGAGTTTCCCATTGAGATGAAAGGAAACATCAGGACCTTTGCAGATGAGCCGGCTATGGTTCCATTGGCCAACGGGTTTGGAATAGTCGCCTGTGGGTGCAACTCCGTCGTAAAAGGAGGCATTGAGCTTTCTTGCCGGTAGAACCTTGTTGGACTTTTTCTGGAACCCTTCGTTATCCATCAATTGAATCTCGAAGCCCCCGTTGACCGGATTGTCCTTGTCGGAGCGATAGAAGATGCCCGAGTTGGCCCCCGGGGAGAGCTTGTACTCGACGCTTAGCTCGAAATCGGAGAATTCTTCCTTCGTCCACAGGTAGCCCATTCCACGAATTCGTTCCTTGCCTTTCTTGTCCTTGGTCTTTGCCATTCGGCAAACGACCGAGCCGTCCTTTTCAATTTCCCAAGACTTGGGTGCGTACTCAAACGCTTTTAGGGATTTTCCGTCAAAGAGGACGCGTTCTTTTGCCCATGTGCTTGAAAGCAGCGAGAGGATGAGTAGGTAATGTAATTTACTTGTCATGGTTGTGTTCACTGTTGCTTTGTGATTCTGATTCTTTGCTCTTTGCCTTTTCGATCAAGCGAACAATTCGAGAATACTCGGCTTCTGGGTCGTGGAAAAAATCGATGCTCCAGACCCTAAATATATTCCAGCCCTTGGACTCGAGTATGAAAGGCCGCCCGACATCACGATCCCGGGCCCCGGGGGCCAAGTGGTAGGACGGGCCGTCCAGTTCGATACCACACAAGTATTCACCGGGCTTGTTTGGCGACTTGATTCCCAAGTTGACTCTCCAACCACTTATTCCCACTTGTGGATCGACTTCGTAGCCGTCCGAACGGAGGCGCGTGCAAAACCATTTCTCCTGAGCAGAGGCGAGATCCTCGGAGTTCTTGCGTGCGCTTCTTGGCAACTTGCCGGCCGCGGCATAGGAAAGGTAACGGCTTAGGACTTGGGGGCCTTCCTTCTCAAGGGTCAGGTCGGTCGGTTCCAGAGATGTGCAGACAAGCACGCGCTTCTTGGCCCGGGTGATCAGTACATTAATCCGGTTTTCGCCCTGTGGTTGGCTGATGGGTCCGAACCTCTGGTATACTTTTCCTTCGGAGTTTTTCCCGAATACGGTGGCGATCAAGATGACGTCTCGTTCATCCCCCTGAACATTCTCGAGGTTCTTGATGAAAAAATATTCGGGTGTTTCCTGCCAGTGGTTGAGGAACTCGGTGACCACGGAATTTCCACTCGCTTTTTCCTCGAACAATTCCTCGATCCGGGTGGCTTGCCTGAGGTTGAGTACGGCCACCCCGAGTGAACGTTTTGGAAACTTTTCCATATGCTCGAGGATCAAATCGACTGCCCGTTCCGCTTCCAATGGGTTCGGGTCGCGTGAAGAGCCATCCTTGCCGCTCTCGTAAAGCCCGGCTGCCCTGATCAAGTGAACCCCGAGGGTAGGATCTTCCCGGAGGTTCGGGATGGTGAGCAGTTCGTCGTCGTAAAACTCGTGGTTGGAAAAAGCGATCAGGTTTTCGTCCTCGGAACGGTAATGGTAAAGGAGGCGGCGCTTGTAGGGCAGGGCGAGGCTCGCTCTCTCGAGGATCGATTCGTCCTTGTCTTCGTCCTCCGGTATGTCGAGGGTGGAAACCATGTAGCGGGTGGGCGGCATCTGCTGACGGTCTCCGACAATCACGATTTGCTTGCTCCGCAAGAGGGAACCGGCTGATTCCTCGACCAGCATCTGGGACGCCTCGTCGATGATGAGCAAGTCAAAGGAATGATCCGGGGGAAGGAAGTCGGCAACTGAGGAAGGAGTCATCAAGAAACATGGACAGTATTCGTTCAGTGCCATTCCGGATCGGTGAAGGAGTTCGCGAACGGTCACCCTCGCTTTGGTTTTCTCTCCGACGTGACGGAGCAGGGCAAGTCCACGTTTTTCCCCAACCCGGCGGGCATTGACCGAGTGAACGGTCTTGGGATCGGGTGCGCTGGCGGCCAGCATCCGACAGTATACGGAACGCATTTCCGTTTCCATCTCGCTTAGTTCCTTGCGCAGGCGTTCGATCTCATCTCCCCGGAATTCCAGGAAATCCGGTTTTTCCTTGCAAAGCTCCCGGCAAAGCTCGCGCATGAAGCGCTTGGAGCAAACGTCAGCGAGCGGATGCTCGAGCGATATGGCAGAACGAATGAATTCGTTACAGTGGAAAGTTCCGTCGATCTCCGAGAGGGCCTGGTTGAAGGCGGTCAAGTCCGGAAGCGAGCTCTTGTATTCGAGCAGGAGATCAAGCTTGGTCTTGAGGTTCTCTGGGCTGATGGGTTCTTCGAGCAAGCAGTTCTCACCCTTCAATATCTCGGCGGCCTCGTTCAACCGCTCGGTCAAGTCAATCAGTTGTTTTGTTTCCGCGGTCAGTCCGTCCGTAGTCGAGTGTTCCTCTCCGCCTTGCTTTAATTGCTCTTTTAATTCCTCACCTTCCTTAAGGATGTCCTTGAGGTTCTCCGCCATTTTACGAAGTTTCGAGAAACTGATTTCAGGGTTGTTGAGCAGTGCCTTTGTTTCGTTCTTGGCCCGGCGGAAGCTTGGCCACATAAAAGCGGTCAGGGCGTTTGCCTGCCAAAGTGTTTTGATCAGACCAGTCAAGTCATCCGAGGACAGGTCATCATGATTTTTGTAATCCTTCTCGAGTTGATGCTCGATTTCATCAAGCCTTCCCCGTTTTTCAAGAAATGAATTCTTTGTTTCCAGTTCGGTTGCGAGGGAGTCCAAGTTGGTATCGGAATTTTCAGCACCAAAGGTTTTGAGTATGGTCTGCCCCTTATGAATGATGGTGTCGAATTCATCCAACTCAAAGGGGGAGAACGGTCTGGTACGCCTGAAGAAATTTAGCTTTTCCGGAATCTCGAGACCGAGCTTTGCAGCGAGGCTTTCAATCGGTTCGCATGCCTTGCGCAAGTCTTTCAGCGAGGTCTTTCCCACTTGAGCGGGTATGGAAAAGTTATCCTCTAGATGATTGGGGATGTGGGAGAGCATGGAGTGTTCGTTCACGGCCACGTAGGCTGTGAACAGATCGTCGTCCTTAGACGCACCATCGGTGGTTCCCAGTTTAACCGCAAGAAGGCTGGAGTAGCGGTTTAGCTTGGCAATACATTTGTCCCGTCGTTTGCTCAGGCGTTCGAATTCCTTGCGGATCGGTTTGTCCGCAGCCTTGATGGCAATGCGCTTGCCAACTTCCTCAAAGACTTCCGCTTTCGATGAATACTCGGAGTGGATGGCCAGACATTTGTCTCCCAGTCCGACCTTTTGCAAGCGATGACGAACCACTTCTAAGGCGGCCGTCTTCTGGGCTAGAAACAAGACTTTTTTGTTTTGGTTGATGGCACCTGCGATCAGGTTGACGATCGTTTGCGACTTTCCCGTTCCGGGCGGGCCCTCGATAACCAGGTTCATCCCTTCCGCGACATCCAGAACGGCGGAGTGTTGCGAACTGTCTACGGGTAGCGCGAATGCAGGGGCGAGTTCCGAATTCTTTTCGCTGTCAACGTCCCGTAAGCTCAGTCGTTCCTGGACTGCATCCTCTCCCAAGACCCAGGACCCCATACGTTCAATACTTTCGTCCGTGAAGCGCTCGGGCAGTAACTCGGAGGGAGGGATACCGGTTGATTTGAAGATGCCGATGACCATCCGCCTGCGGAGTTTCCATTCGGAGCTTCCGTTTTCTGTGACGAAGGTCTGGAAAAGATCGAGATAGGCATCAATGTCCACTTCGTCTCCCTCTCCCTTTGTCTCTCCCTCCCCCTCCTCCTCCGAATCGGGTAACTCGGGTGGTTCCTCCCCAGTGACTTCCTTGAGGGCATGAAAGAGGTCCTCGTTCAATCGAATATCTCCCCCCATCTGGGCGATTTTCGCAGAGGTTGAACTGAGGTCGAAGTGCAAGGGCAGCAGAAGGAGCGGAGAATTGAAGTGATAAAAATCTTTCGAGTTGGGCTTTTGTCTCGTCCACTCGAGGAATCCGATGGCCAAGTAAAAAGTCATTAGCCCTTTTTCCCGCTCGAATACCAGCCTGCGTTTCTCAATTCGGGAAAGGGTGCTCCCAAAGCTTTCTTCCGGAATATCCGTTTGCAGTTGGCGGTCGACATGTTTTCTTTCCGCTTGCTCTTCGCCCGTCGGGGTCTTGGGCAAATCTATGGAATGGTCGGGGAGGATTTCTTCGATCGGTGGGAGCTCAAGAACTTCACGCACCCGATCTTTTAATTCCCTTTCCTCTTCCTTATCGAGAGAGTCGAATTCCCGGCCTTCCTGTTCCCGCAAGTTGTGGAATGCATCCTCGAATTCCTTGGTCTTTTCATCCTTTAGGACGTCCTCGATATTCGGGTAGGGGATGAGCCCCAAGGATTTTCCTGCCAAAAGATGGTCCAGGGTGAACTGGGGAACTTCATCGAGCACGTTGAACGCATCTCCACCACCGGCCCCACGGATCCTCTTGCGAATGCGTTCGTTTCCGGAAAGCCTGACTAGCCTTAAGGAGAGATCATGCAAGTAGTCCCGGTGCTCCGATGAGTCCATTGCTCAATCCATTAGTCGAATGGGGTTATGTCAAGGTTTAGCTAAACCCCGCTTGACTTTTATTGTAAGCTGGAGAGAAATTGTTCCCGTCGTGGGGTTTTCAATGGACTTAGCTTACAGTCTACACTGTCGATTCCAAATTGGAGTCGGGCGTTCGCTGCGGTGTACCGCCGTGGTCAGCCGATTGTCTCCTCCGAATCCTTTGGCAAGAAGAAGGTGGCACGCCACCTCCTTTTCTTGCGGCTCAACCAGCGGTTGGCCTGCTCAAAGGATTCTTCGGACGTAGGTTTTGGAAGCCCCGCGACACTTTGTTGCTTTTGTTTGTCATTCGCTCGAAAGCCAAGTGCCCTTGTAATTGACAAACGGAACCGTAGCCGCTTCGGGCGAGTGCATTTTCCATTCCCCTTGACTCGATATCCCTGCGGATGGCCCGCAAACATCTTCTTTGTTTGCGGGGCAAGCGCACTCCATCGTTGACGACCAAACCGGTAACCTTTTGACACTGGTGCCTTCCCATACGCTTTGTCTTTTCCTCAGCCAAACGATAGCCAACCCGATGGACGATTTGCCCGACACATTCATCAAGTTCAGGAGGTAGTTTCTTTCCCGAAAAAGTCATATCGTCTGCATACCTGGTGTAGGACAGGCCATGGGAATTGGCGAATTCGCTGAGAAGTTCATCCCCATCGTAAAAGGCCAGGTTTGCCAGATGGGGACTGGTTGGAGCTCCTTGAGGGAGGCTTCCCTTTCGACAGGTCAAGCGGAGGATCCAATCCATGGCTTCTTCCTCCAATGAGTAACACTTTCTTAAAACCTGTCTGACTTTTTCCAAATCTGTATTGGGAAAGAAATCCTTCAAGTCATAGGAAACGACCCAAGTTGAACCAGCATGGATTCGTGCATTCGTGACAATCGAAAGCTCTGGGAAGAAACCATGGGCAGCTGAATGGGGAGAGGTTTTGTAAAGCAAACGATCGAGCAGTCTGCGCTGAACAAGTTTGAGAAAAGGTTTGGGAGCTTCGATCCAACGGGGTCGGCGTCTTTTTGTTTTGAGAGGGAAACGCTCATAGAGCTTTTCGGCCTTTTCAATGAGTTGGGAAATCCTTTCTGCGTTCAGGTTTAAAAGGTTTGCCAAGTCATCACAGTCGGTCGTTAGGAGATTTTCCCTCGTCATGATAAGCCGGCTTTATTGTGGAGGGACATTCTTGCTTGTAATCAAGGCCAGTCCATGGGTGCGGTTTTTCAGCTCGGTGGCAATGAAGAACATGAGAGCCCTGTCTTCCATGTCGGTAATTAGCCACACATGCCCTGCATACGTATCCAATTCCATCTCTTCTTGGGGCTGAAGGGGAAAGAACTTTTTCCTGCTTCCATCGAAATGAATCCAATGAATGATAACGGGGAAATCCAACTTGTTAGAAAATTTGATTCCGGTTTTTTTATCCCAACGTAAAGATTTCGGAGCGGGCGTGTTCCGGCGAGTGCTCGTGAAGGCTTTCAAGGTTTCCGGTTCGATTCGATCATATCCAGACGTTGCGTTTAATATAGGCGGTTCCTCCGTTTCCCAAAGTTGCTCCTCATCGTCGAGTGCGAACCAAAAGATCCAAGCCACAACCCCCACCACTATTAGCGTACAGAAGGCCAAGCATCCATTGCAACCGGTGCTTTTTCCATCTTTACTCGTCCTCCTTGGTGTAGCGTGTTTTTTGCTTCTTGATTCATTGGGTGCTTCGGGGGCAGTAAGCCTTTTTAGGAATCCCTTCGATGCGGAAAAGGAAAAGTGTTCGTTTCCTTCCGCCGGGACTCTTTCTCCGGTTATCGAATTGCGGCCTTTGTGGAGGCTTATGTTTTCTCCAGTCTCAAGGTTTGTGCGCGAAAGCTCCTTTTTGTTTACCACTCGAAAGGTTCCCATGGTTCCACGGCGTGCCCAGTGAATCCTTCCTCCTCCTTCACAAAGTTCCCGCGTGGTCCTGAGCATTCGGTTGAGGATCATGTCCGACAACCGGAGAGGGAGACCGGAACGTTCTGCGATGTAGACAGAGATTTTCCTTCGGATGGAAAGGATGCCTAGGTCGCCCGACCATTGATCCGCCCATTTCGAGGAATAGGTTCTACGATGCGCCTTGGCCGAAGCAGTAGTCGAAGATTTGAAGGTGAGCTTGGGCTGAAACCTCTCTTTTTTCCAATTGAAGTGGAAGCGAAAAGTCCCGAAGTGCGGGATAGTCAAAGTCCACTGCCGCTTGTTGTTGGGAGAGTAGTGGTTCCTTATGTCGGCTAGGTAATCCCAAAAGCCATCGACTACTCCCGCCACTTCATCTGACGATCTGCTTGTCTCGGAGGCAAGCTCAGTAATGATCTCGGCACTGGAGAAAAATTTCTTTCCCGACTCAATCAATCGTACGCCTGATTCCGTTTGAATGAATTCGGGGTTTTTGAATACGGCTAATTCACCGCTGTCGGACTTCTTTCCCGTCAACTCTTGTTTGGGTGGGTTTTTCTTCTCGTCTTTCTTTGTCGGTTCCTTCTGAGAAGAGTCATCGACCTTTGGAACCGGGGCGGCCTGTTTTTCGGGGGACGGAACGGGTTCGGTTTTTACCGCTTTCGGTACTTCAGGTTCAGTGGGTGGTTCGAGCGTTTCGGCTTCCTTCGGTTCTGGTTCCGACTTTGGTGTGGGTTTTTCCGGTTCCGTTCCCGTTGGACTTTCTTTCGGCTCGGCTTTCTCCTCCTGCTTGGAATAGTTGGGCGAGGAGTAGTTCAAATCATGGTGTTCGGGAGCCTTTGTTTTCTTGGGCTCTTCCTCGGTGATCTCGACAAACTCGGGGAAAACCGTATTGCATGACCTGCAAAATGTGGTGCTCCTCGTAATCCTTGCTCCACATTTTTTACATTCTCCTTGGTCACTCACCAGTTATGTTGTTATTTCGAGGTAATTGGCGAATCAAGGAAATTAATTGACGGGAGTTGATCTTGGGTGGAGAGGAAGAGTTCCTCGGGTAAGCTAAGGAGTTCGGTTGTAATCGGGTGGATCAATTCCCAAAAGGTGTTCCCGAAAGAAATCCTTCCTTCGACGGTCGCCGTGGCTCCCCCCGTCTCCATGCCCACCGCCCGGGATGAGCACGAACTCGAAATCCTTCTTCGCCTTGATCAAAGTGTCTACCAACCGGTAGGTCGATTCGGGGGGGACGTTCTTGTCCAGTTCACCCACGATCAACATGAGCTTGCCTTTCAAGCGGTGGGCGTTGTCGATGTTGGAAGATTCCGAATAATGAGGGCCCACCGGGTAGCCCATCCATTGCTCGTTCCAGGATGCTTTATCCATCCGATTGTCGTGGCATCCGCATGAGGACACCGCCACCTTGTAGAATTCAGGGTGAAAGAGCAGGGCTCCGGTCGAGCTTTGCCCACCCGCCGAACCTCCATAAATTCCTACCCGGCTTATATCGTACCATGGATTTGTCTTGGCGAATGCCTTGTGCCAAAGGATTCGGTCAGGGAAGCCCGCATCCTTGAGGTTCTTCCAACAGACATCGTGAAAGGCTTTGGAACGGTTGGCCGTTCCCATCCCGTCCATTTTGACGACCACGAAGCCCATGTCGGTCCAAGCCGAGAAACGGCGACCGGCACTGAACTGCTTAGGGACATAGGAATCATGTGGACCTGCATACATGCTCTCCAATACGGGGTATTTCTTTTTCGGATCGAAATCTGTTGGCCGGCAAACGATTCCCCATATGTCCGTTTTTCCGTCTCGCCCCTTGGCCTTGAATACCTCGGGCGCTTTCCACCCCTCGGCTTTGAGTTCGCTCACGTCGGCCCGCTCGAGCTTGCAGACGATTTTCCCGTCGGATACCCGACGCAGTTCGTGAACAGGGGGCAAGTCGACCCGTGAGTAAGAATCGATGATGAACTTGCGGTCGGGCGAGTAAACGATTTTGTGCCAACCGTTTCCCTGCGTAAGAGGGGTGAATCCGCTCCCGTCGAAATTGACCCGGTAGTAATGCATTAAGTAGGGATCTTGATTCGGGTTTCTTCCCGAGGCCCGGAACCAAACCTGTCTTTTGTCTTCGTCGATTCGGTCGACGTAGCGCACAACGAATTTTCCCTTGGTGATGGGGTTGGTGATCTTGCCGGTTCGAACGTCGATCAAGTAAAGGTGGCGCCAACCGTCTTTTTCCGAAAGGTACATGATCTCCTCTGACTTGTTCATCCAGTTAACAAGTGGGACCCCGAGGTTCTTGGGGTGTTCCGTCCAAACAAAAGTCTTGGCCACCTCGTCGATTATCTCGCGGTTCTTGCCCGTGATGGTATCGAACTCGATCACGCGAAGTCTTTGGTGTCCACGGTCGATTTTGAGGTAATGAAACTTCCTCCCATCTGGCGACCAACGGAGTCGTGGCCAGCGGAAATCGATCAGACCGACCTCGGGTTTTACCTGCCGTTTTGTGGAGAGGTTAAACCAGTTCAGCTCAAAGGTTGTGAACGGATCGCCAGGAAGGGGATATTTTCTCGTATGGAGCTTGGCGGGCCCTCCTTCTTTGGGAGAGGACTCAACGAGGTGAACCTCACTGATCTCTCCCGGTTTTACCCGGAAGGAGATTAAGTGTTTTGAGTCCGGAGCCCAAAAAGCCTCTTTGTACTCATGTCCCTTTTTGCCGTCCTTGCTCAGTTGAATCTCGTCCCCGTCTCCGGTTGGTTCCAAGAACAGATTATGGTCTCGAACGAAGAGCTTCCATTTTCCATCCGGTGAAAGTTTGCGACTGGGTCGGTAGAGCTTGAGTTTTTCCACCTCCCTTCGTTCCTCCTTGGTTGTAGCCTCGCTTGCGGGAGGCTTGGCTTCCTTCAATTGGTGAGTCTTCCGATCCCATACGAAAGACTTTGCCTTGACCCGGAAGAATGCTTTGTTTTCGGAAAGATCAAATTGCAAGCGGTCGATCGGCAAGCGATCTGCCTGCACGCCCTTGAGACCCTCTTGAATCAAGGCCTCGGCGAGCTTTTTCTGATCGAACGCGGGTTCCCGGTTTCCTTTTTTCAAGTCGACCAGAACGTATTCCTTCGCACCCTTGGCCAAGTCGTTGCGGTACCACATATGGGAGTCATCGGGAGCCCAGTGCGGAGAAATCCGGTCCTTGTAGACCTTGGCTCCGAAAGCCGGCCCAAAACTGAGGCAACCCAAGATTGCCCACAACAAGCAAAACCGAATGTCCTTTTGATGGATTTGCTCTGGCATATTCATAGGACTTGTGTCCGACTCACTTGGGTGAAGTCGGTTTGCGGGTGCGCGGGGGAGGGCGCTTGACGACAGACTGGGGTGGGTCTTCCGCAGGCACTTTTAACTTTTTGCGATGCATCGCCAATTGTTTGCTTAGTCTTTTTTGCACCTTGGCTATGTCGGGTTGCCCATAGACGCTTTTCATTTCCGATGGGTCGGACTTCAGGTCGAAGAGTTCCCACTGATCAACATCGTCTTCGTAAAAGTGGATCAACTTGTAACGCCCGTCGGCCACGCCGTAGTGGCGTCTCACATAGTGATAACCTGGATATTCATAGTAGTGGTAGTAAAAGCTCTTACGCCAGTCATTCGGAGTTTTTCCCTTAAGGACGGGAACGAGGGATCGTCCGTGCAAATCGTCGGGAGTTTCGATCCCCGCGACTTCGCAAAAAGTTCCGGCAAAGTCGATTGGGGAAACGATGTTCTCGTTTCGGCTACCTGGTTTGACAACCCCAGGCCAACGCACGAGCATGGGCGTACGCAACGATTCCTCGTACATCCAGCGCTTGTCGAACCACCCGTGTTCGCCGAGATAAAAGCCCTGATCCGAGCAGTAGATCACGATGGTGTCTTTCTCCAAGCCCGCTTCCTTGAGGTAGCCGAGCATGCGGCCGATCCCGTCGTCCACCGAGGCTATGCAACGCAGGTAATCCTTCACGTAACGCTGGTATTTCCAGCGGATCAAGTCTTTCCCTTTTAAATTAGCTTTCTTCAGTGCCTCATTTTTTGGATTGTAGGCGGCATCCCAAATCTTTCTCTGCTCGGGGGTAAGGTTGCCGGGTGCATGCAACTTCAAGTCTCCGTGATTCATGGTCTCGGCAATGGTCATGTCTTGCTGATAGGCGGCCAGAGTCCGGCCCTTGTAATCATCGAAGAGGGTATCGGGTTCTGGCAAGGTGACATCATCGTACTTGGTAAGATACTTTGGGCCTGGTTGCCAGTTTCGGTGGGGAGCCTTGTGCTGGAACATAAGCATGAAGGGTTTGTCCTTGTCCCGCTTATTCTTCATCCAGTCCAAGGCTAGGTCGGTGATGATATCCGTGGTGTATCCGACGTGCTTGATCACTTCATCGTGCTTACCGTCTCCATCCGCGTCCAGGCGCATGGGCGGATTGTAATAGGGCCCTTGCCCGATCAGAACTTCCGAGTAATCATATCCCTGGGGGGACATGTGGGTACCGAGATGCCACTTGCCTACCACTGCCGTGGTGTAGCCCGCCTTGCGCAAAAGCTTCGGGAAGGTCTGCTGGTTCCCGTCGAACTTGTTTCCGTTTACCAAAAAGCCATTGGCATGGGAATACTTGCCGGTCTGAATGGCGGCCCGCATTGGCCCGCAGATCGAGTTTGTCACGTAGCACTGCTCAAAGAGCATGCCGTCACGAGCGAGCGAATCGATATTCGGGGTAGGGCAATGTTCCTTGAGCCAGGAGTCATAGGCTCCGACCGCCTGGTAGGCATGATCGTCGGTGAAGATGAACAAAATGTTCGGGCGTTTGGCCGCGCTCAGGGAAAAAGCGGTCGTGGCAAGGATCAGGGAAAGAAATTTCATCCTTCCGACCCTACCGACTCAATTTCCTTGGTCAAGAGCGAGAATAGGCTCCTTCGATCTTTCCTTATTCACCTTCTTTTTCTTGCGAAATCATGTCCCTGCTTTTTTTGTCAACCAAGCACCCATAATCCAACTTTTCCATTCATGAAGAAAACGTTCATTCCCGCCCTCCTTGCCTTCGTAGTGTGTTGGCTCAACGCAAAGGAGCAAAACCCCAGCGTACTCTTTATCGCGGTGGACGACCTGAATGACTGGGTCAATTGCATGGGAGGAAGAAAAGGAGTCCATACCCCGAACCTCGACCGCTTGGCGGCTCGTGGTACCTTGTTCACCAATGCCCATTGTTCCGCACCCGCCTGCAACCCCTCGCGGGTGGCAGTCATGACTGGGGTGGCTCCTTCCTCCTCGGGAGTCTACAACAACGGACAGGACTGGCGGCGAAGTCCTCGGCTGGCCGATGCAGTCACCCTCCCCGAACATTTCAGATCCAATAATTACCGGGCAATCGGGGGCGGAAAGATCTTTCATGCCTTGTCCTGGATCAACGATAGCTATGGCAAACAACAAAACGAAGCCAAGCTATGGGACGCCTACTGGCCATCCGCCACCAACCCCATGCCCGATCCCCAGTGGCCCAAGGCGACCGAAGCCAAGCGGGCCTCCAACGGATACCTGTATTCCAAGCCCCTTGCCGAGGGCAAAGACAAGAAGGGCAGACCTCCCGCTTTCTTCGACTGGGGACCGGACCATCAGGCCGAGTCCGGCACGGCTGATCACCAAGTGGTCGATTGGGCCGCTGCCGAACTGGCCAAGAAACGCAAGCAACCTTTCTTTCACGCGGTGGGTATATTCCGTCCGCACATTCCCTGGTACGCCCCCACTAAATATTTCGACCTCTATCCTAAGAAGGACATCTTCCTTCCCAAAATTAAAGTGGGCGACCTTGAGGATGTGCCAACCCCTGGACATGCGGGCATACGCAAGCAATGGCACAAGTGGATGGTTGAAAACGACGAGTGGGGCGGGGCCGTGCGTGGGTACCTCGCCTCCATCAGCTATGCGGATGCCCAAGTAGGCCGTCTGCTCGATGCGCTCGATAAGAGCCCGCACGCCAAGAACACAATCATTACCCTCTGGTCCGACCACGGAATGCACATTGGTGAAAAACAACAATGGGAAAAGTTCACCCTCTTCGAGGAATCCACCCGGGTGCCATTTCTCATCGTCGCCCCTAGCGTTACCAAAGCCGGAAGCGTTTGCGACCGTCCGGTCAGCCTGTTGGACCTTTATCCCACTTTGAACGAGCTTTGCAACCTACCCAAGCGAGATGATCTGGACGGGGTAAGCCTTGTCCCGCTTCTTCGTGATGCCAAAGCAAAATGGGATCGC
>Ga0315321_10000906_pt1 | contig 22499 bp, 15 predicted proteins | sample M180m21515metaG_FD_203464 | JGI IMG/M metagenome (GOLD analysis project Ga0315321, IMG submission 203464) | Ammonia-oxidizing marine archaeal communities from Monterey Bay, California, United States - M1 80m 21515 | ecosystem: Environmental > Aquatic > Marine > Intertidal zone | place: USA...
TGGCGGAAGATCGGCAAGAACACCAGTGCCGGTCGCGTCCAGAGCGTCGCTGTTCGCCTGATTGTCCAGCGCGAACGCCAACGAATAGCATTCGTGAATGCCACCTATTGGGATCTCGAGGCCGTTTTCAAAACGGCCGGTAATGAATCCATGTCGGCCACCCTGAGCATGGTCGAAGGTCGCAAAATTCCTACAGGGAAAGACTTCGACTCAACCGACGGAAAGCTCAAGAATTCGGCACTCCTGCAACTCAACGAGCAGGAAGCTACCGATCTTGCCACACGGCTGAAATCTTCGGACTTCACCGTCAGCAAAGTCGAAGTCAAACCGTTCACCGAGCGGCCCCGCCCGCCGTTCACCACCAGTACGCTGCAGCAGGAAGCCAACCGAAAACTTGGATTCGGTGCAAAACGGACGATGGATGCCGCCCAACGTTTGTATGAAAACGGTTACATCACCTACATGCGTACCGACAGCACGACTTTGAGCAAGGAGGCAATCGGCGCCGCCCGCGACTTAGTCCGAAGCCAGTACGGAGACAATTTCCTGCACCCGGATGTCCGTGTTTACAAGGGCAAAGTCAAGAATGCGCAGGAAGCACACGAAGCCATCCGCCCCGCGGGAACACCGTTCCGGCTACCTGAGACAGTTCGTGGCGAACTGGGTGACCAAGACCAATTCAGACTGTTCGAGTTGATCTGGAAACGAACCATCGCTTGCCAGATGGCCGATGCGAATAAACAGCGAGTCAGCATCACCATCGAAGGCGGCGGCGCAACATTCACTGCCTCGGGCACCAGCATCGTCTTTGAAGGTTTCCTGCGAGCCTACGTTGAGGGCAGCGATAACCCGGAAGCCGAACTTGCAAACCGTGAACGAATCCTGCCCAATGTAAGTGAACGGGACTCTCTTGCAGCAGACACACTCGACCCGAAAAGCCATACAACCCAGCCACCAGCACGATTCACCGAAGCAACGCTAACCCGCACGCTTGAGGAAAAGGGCATCGGGCGACCGAGTACTTATGCCTCGATCATCGGTACGATCACGGATGAACGACGGAACTACATCATCAAGAAGGGCACGGCACTCGTACCAACTTGGCGTGCTTTTAGCGTCACCCGCTTAATGGAAGATCACTTCGAACCGCTCGTCGACTATGAGTTCACAGCCGAACTTGAAGACTTCCTGGACTCCATCAGTCGCGACGAGGTTGGCAGAGAAGAGTACCTGAAAAAATTCTATTTTGGCGACGGCTCCTCAGATCGACACAACGTCGGGTTGAAAGCGCGTCTGGCCGAAAAAATCGAAGCCATTGACCCAAAAGTCTCTGCTCGTTTCCTGCTGGGCATCCCCGAAACAGGAGAACATCGCGAAGAGGTATTCGTTCGCGTGGGCAAGTTTGGCCCCTACATCGAACAGGGCGAACGCACTGCATCAATTCCGGACGGCATGCCACCTGACGAAATGGATCTCGTCAAAGCAATGGAATTGCTGGAATCCAGCGAGGTCGTTGAAGAGCCGATCGGAACACATCCGGAAACCGGCAAGCCGATCTACCTCAAAGTCGGACGATTCGGACCCTACATACAGCTGGGCGCACCGGATGATGAAGAGAAGCGAAACCAAGGGTTGCTGCAAGGAATGGAGGTCGGCGATGTCACCGTCGAGCTCGCGTGCAAGCTGCTCGAACTGCCCCGAACACTTGGCGACTACCCCGAAAATGGACAGCCAATTCAAGCATTTGACGGTCGTTATGGACCGTACGTCAAATGCGAGAAAGAAACTCGCTCACTACCAGCGGGAGTCTCTCCTCTGGAAGTGACGTTGGAAGATGCAATCGCATTGCTGAAGGAACCCAAGAAGCGAGGAAGAGGCACGCCGAAAGAACCGCTTCGCCTCTATGAGCAACCATCGCCTGTGACAGAGAAGGAGGTAAAAATCCTCGACGGACGCTTCGGTCCCTACGTTACCGATGGCGAGACAAATGCTTCTCTCCGGAAAGGCATGGATCCGAAAGAGATGAAGTTTGAAGCGGCTTTGGACCTGCTTGCCGAGCGTGCTGCCAAAGGACCTTCGAAACGCAAGAAGAAAGCGACAAAGAAAAAAGCTGTTAAGAAGAAAGCGACAAAGAAAAAGGCAACCAAAAAGAAGGCGAAGAAGAAAGGTGTTCCCAAGAAAAAATCGTGAGGCTAGAGCCAGCTAGAATTGCTAGCCGGAAACCTTCACCCGTGCATCATGCCCCTCACAGCATCGTGCCCAACCTGCCCCCATTTGCAAGCCTGAGGGTGTCTGTGAAAGTGCAAACAAGAAGGATCTGACAAAACACCAAAACAGCTCCTTGTCAGACGTTGCCCCCGACATTCTTCCCCCGACAAGCGAGATCGGGCTCGCGTGCCTGTGTAATGTGAGCTCTCATCCATCCAGTTGCTTGCCATTCTCGGGGCGACTACTGGTTCAGCCACCCTCTTAGGTGGATGCATCAACACGGTTGAACGGGCCTGCAAGGACACTGCCCGAAGGCCCCCAAAGCGGCAAATCAAGTCGCCAAACCCACGGGGACGACGGCTAAAACCCATGTCCGCTTTTGCCCGTTGCGACAGACCGACTTCCCATCCATGAGCCGCTCGATGCTCGCAAGCAGGCCCTGAAACGACAATTTTTGCCGGTTTTAGCTAAAATATGCGAAAATCCCGCCACAACGGGGTTTCACCTAACGGCAACCCCCATCACAATTTGCGAGCAACTTACAAGTCCAGTTCAGGAGCAGGATAACGATGGCAGGAATCGAACGCGTCAGGGAAATTCGTCGGCGGAGAACTCGTCGAAAAAAGACGGCAAAACTGATCGCTCGAGCCAAGGCTGGAACTATGGACAAAGCCGAAGCCGCACGCAAACTGCGTCGCCTTACTCCCGGAGCCGATGTCATCATCGCCCGTGAAGGCTTGGCATAACCGCCTAATTCTGTGTCTTAGATGGCTCACGCCAGACTACCGAGGCTGATAAGCCAAGGCGGGATTGCAAAAGAAGAGCCAAAGAATCAAGATTCAATCAGACGCTTGATACAGCCTGCACCCTTTGAGAGCTGGACGTGGGTTGATATGCGAGGGTTTCAATGATCACTGCAGCTTGCAGTGGGGTTTCAATGGTCCTGCGATCGCTGCGTCGAGACTCGCCCTACTGGTCGGCTTGATCCTGGCGTTGATCGTAAAACGGCCTCTGATTCGTTTGAACCGTCCACAGAGCAGCAACTGCAATCGAGTTCCAAAGGGACAAAACAGTTCCAATTCTCGTATCTCTTTGCAGGCTTTGTAAGCAGCCCGAGTTCGCTCACTCATTGATGCTGGGCTCGGATTGCCCCTCCATGCATGTTTCGCCCGCCCCACCAAAGCTGCGAATCAATGTGAGCAACCGTCACTGTGACCAACAATCACCTGCACTCATTAGCAGTCACTGAGCCAAGGATGCTAAGGCCCGGCACACTGCTTGTCTCGTTTCCTTGAAACAAAAAACTCTCAGGTCTAGCGGCAAGCCCAGACTCTACCAACAACCGTGAGACACCCCTCTAAAACCAATCCATGGTTACCGAGTAGACAGCCACCGAAAATAAACAGAGAATTAGAGCTTCTGAGGTACGAACCACCCAAAAAGCACAGCCGTATCGGTAGCTTGAAGAAGGGCATGTGAGCCAAGCTCGCGTCCCGAGGGTCGAATCGTTCTTAATTGCAAAGTTGAATCACATCGGACCGTATTGATGAGTACTCCCGAAGACAACGAACAGAAGAATTCCGGTTCGCCATCGGAAGCGGCGTCCGCCGGCCGTCGTCCGATGATCGAGGCGATCGGCTTGAGCAAATTTTACGGGCCATTCGCGGCGGCCCGCGAGGTCAGTTTTTCGGTAAGCGAAGGCGAGTTGGTTGCATTTCTGGGGCCCAACGGTGCCGGCAAGAGCACGACCATGAAGATGCTGACCGGATACATCGCGGCCAGCGAGGGCGAAGCTCGAATAGCGGGTCACAACATGATGGAGGACCGCATCGCAGGTAGTCGCCGGCTAGGGTATTTACCCGAAAACGGGCCTCTTTATCCGGAGATGACCCCCATGTCGATGCTTGACTTCTTTGCAGAAGCAAGGGGCATTCCTACAGCCAAGAAACGGGACCACATCGACCGAGCCATCGACATCTGTGACCTCTCGTCCGTGATCTACAAGCCAATCAGCAAGCTGTCCAAAGGCTTCAAGCAGCGTGTTGGCATGAGCCAGGCATTGCTTCATGACCCCGACGTTTTGATTCTTGATGAACCAACGGCTGGTTTGGACCCTAACCAAATCAGGGGCGTGCGAGATACGATGCGTCGTCTCGCTGAGACCAAAACAATCCTTTTGAGCACACACATTCTTCAAGAAGTCGAAGCCATGGCCAACCGAGTTGTCATGATCAACGAAGGTAGGCTGGTCTACGAAGGCGATGTTGAAACCCTTCGCAAGACCGGCAATGGAGACCTTGATGAAGCGTTCCACTCATTGACGCACGCCGACAGCGTAAAAACCGCCTGAACATTTAATGCGAATTTGGTTTCACTGGACATCCACCAGCGAAACATTTCCCCTGCAACTTCATATTTTCCTGCAACAGATCAATCATGTCTAACGTCGCAACGGCTCTTCTCAGCCTGTTATTTTACGACATCGTATTTCTTCTGGTCCTGCTCGCCATCGTGGCACTGCTTTCAGCAACCAAGCGGGCAGCATTTGCGGTGATGAAGCGGAATTTCACTGGCTACTTCAGTAACCCCACGGGCTATGTATTCCTCTGCATCTTTGTTTTCCTGACATCGCTCGCAGCGTTCTGGCCCTACGAGTTCTTCAATCAGAATCTGGCCACCTTGGACCAACTCAATTTCTGGTATCCGTTGATCATGCTGATCTTCATACCAGCGATCACAATGAGCATTTGGTCGGAAGAAAAGCGTCAAGGCACAGACGAACTTCTGCTAACACTACCCGCGGACGACTTCGACATCGTCATCGGTAAATACATGTCGGCGGCAGCGATTTTCACTGCATCGCTATTGTTCAGCCAGCTCAGTACGTTCGGTACACTCGCCATCTTGACGGAAGGCGGGCTCGACATTGGATTGATTTTCAGTAGTTACATCGGCTACTGGTTTGTCGGGCTTTCGATGCTGGCGATCGGTATGGTTGCCTCATTTCTTACGGGCAACCTGACAGTAGGCTTCATTCTCGGTGCGCTGTTCAATGCTCCGCTTGCCTTCGCTTCACTCGCAGAGTCATTCAGCCCCAACCGTGCAGTTGCGTCTTTGATTTCTGATGCTGGGATTGCTCGCCCGTTTGACGATTTCGGTCGCGGAGTGATCAGCAGCTCATCCATTGTCTACTTCTGCATGGTCGCTGCCATCGCACTCTACACCTGCATGGTGCTGATCGGCCGCCGGCACTGGACTGGCGGGAAAGACGGAAACACGATGGCATGGCAATATTTGGTTCGAATAACCGCATTGATCGCCATGACGACAAGCTGTGTGATCCTGGTCCGCAACTGGGACTTTGTCAGACAGGATTTAACGGAGGGTCAGGTCAGCTCACTGGCTCCCGCCACGAAACAACTGATCCGTGAACTGGATGGCGACCGGCCTGTAGTGATTGATGCCTTCATTAGCAAAGACATCCCGGAAGTCTACGCACGAACGCGTTACGAGCTGATCAATTTGCTCAAGGAATTCCGCAGCGAAGCGGCGAAGCGCAACCGCAAAATCGAAGTCAATCTTTACGACGACATTGAACTTTTCAGCGACGACGCAGCTCTCGCCGCCGAACGTTTCGGAATCCAACCTGTCACCCGCATGGTACGGGAAAAAGGAACGACCGAGCAAAAGCAGTTGATCATGGGTGCGGCATTTAAATCGGGTCTTGAGAAGGTCACCGTGCCCATTTTCGAGTACGGAATTCCCGTGGAATACGAGCTTGTTCGGTCAATCAATACCGTAGCTTCAGGCAAGCGGAAGCGGATTGGGGTCGTCTCGACTGACGCACGACTGATGGGAGGCACGGTCATGCAAGGCATGTCAATGCAGCCCGTCAGCCGGCATCTACTGATTGACGAGTTATCCAAACAATACGAGGTCGAAGAAGTCGATCTCAATTCGCCTGTGACTCGCGGACTTTACGACGCAATGATCGCCGTCCAGCCATCATCGCTGGCACCGGCACAGTTTGACCGGTTAGTTCAAGCGATCGAAGCCGGCGTGCCCGTTGCAATCTTCGAAGACCCGGCACCTGTGGGAACCGGATACATCACACCAACCAGCGCCCCAAAGCAGGCTCCTGGCGGCATGTTTGGTGGCGGTGGCCCCTCACCTAAAGGCGATATTCGCAAACTTTGGGATCTGCTTGAGATCAATGTACCGGGGCAAGCTAACGCTCAAGGAATGTATACCCCCGATTTGGTTTGGCAGTCCCACATGCCTTATGAAGTTCTCAAGGACAGCGCAAACGAACTCTGGATTTTTGTGGATGAGGCAAACCCAAGCGTGAGGGAACCCGGCAGCGCATTGAGCAAAGACAGTATCATCACCGCCGGCATGAAAGAAGTGCTTGCCATCGTTCCAGGCGCCGTCATCGCAAAACCCGATTCAAAGCTCCAACACATCCCACTGCTCATCACAGGTACAGAGAGCGGCTTGATCAATGGGAACAAAATGCGTGACCTGATGACGGGTGGGACAACGTTCGCTGAAGTGGTATCCGGCACACGGCCCGAAATCCCTATCGCGATGTCGATCGAGGGGAAGGAAACAATTGATGGATCGGAGAAATCAATCAAAGCCGTTTACGTTTCAGATGCTGACCTGATGCTTCCCGAGTTCTCGATGATTCGTGCCGACCCAGACACTTTGACCGAGGCACGTTTCCAATTCCAAAACGTGACCTTTGTACTCAATTGCATCGATTGGCTCACTGACGAAACCCACTTCATTGAAGTCCGTAAGCACGAGCCAATTTTCGCAAGCTTGCGAATGATTGACGCCAGAAAAGATGAAGCACGTCGCAAGGTCATGAAAGAAACCAAGGCGTTTCAAACCGAGTATGACACGACGATGCGAGAAGCTCAGGAATCCATGGACGAGCAACTGCAAAAACTTCGTGAAGAGGTTGAAACTCTTCAAAAGCAAAGCGTTGACGGTAAGGTACCTCGAGCTGAACTCAATGCCAAGTTGCAGCGTTTCCAGACTCTGCAGGAGCGAGAGCAGCGAAAACTCGACGTCGAACGTACCAAGTCTGAACTTGACCGTGAGTATAAAATCAGCGAGATCGAGCGAAGCGCCGCAGAAGATGTGACAAAGATACAAAATCAGGTGAAGGTCTGGGCGGTTGCCCTACCCTGCATACCACCACTATGCGTTGGCGTGATCGTATTTGCCTCTCGGCGTCTACGTGAACGTGAAAACATCAGCAAAAGCCGTTTAAAATAGAGAGATCAGTTCCGTGACCGAAGTCATCAAAACTTTGATTTTTGCGGGTGTCGCTATCGTCGTCAGCCTTGTTGCTGCGTTTGTTTCATGGCCAAGAGCCGCGGACCAAACGGAGTCCCGGGTAGGCACGGCGTTGTTCCAGCAGTTCACAGATCCGCTCGCAGCGTCCAGCATGAAAATTGTCACATTCGACGATGAAACTGGGCAGCTCAGCAACTTTGAAGTTCGCAAAGATCCCGAAACCGAAGAGTGGACCATCCCGTCCAGAGACGGATACCCTGCCGACGCACTGGAGCAGATGAAAAATGCCGCCAATGCATTTGTAGCACTCAAAGTGTTGGACACACAAACAGACAAAGCAGAGGACCATGACGACCTCGGTGTCGCAGAGCCCAAACTCGAAGCCCTCCAAGTTGGCGACGAGGGTGTTGGCCGCTTAGTCACACTGAAGGACGAGAAACAGGAAACGATCGCTGAACTAATCATTGGTGACGTTCCTAAAGATGACCCCTCACAACGATACGTACGGATCCCAGGACAGGACCCCGTCTATGTGGTGCGTTTCGATGACAGTCCCCTGACAACTTCGTTCCGAGCATGGATCGACAACGACTTACTGCAACTCAGCAGCATCGAACTTTCAAGCCTTGAGATACTTGACTACAACGCATCCCTTGCAATGGGTGGCAAGATCAGCCTCACTCGCAACTACACTGCCGATGTTGGGTTGGACGGCACCGAGTGGAAATTGAACGGTCTGATGGATTACGACCCCAGCAGTCCAGGTGCTCCTCCCGTCTCAGCAAACCTTGCCTCTCTCGCACCACTCAACAAAGCAAAACTAGATGAGCTAAAGACCGCGCTTGATGATTTAAAAATCGCAGATGTCGTTCGCAAACCTGATGGAATGAGTGAAACTCTGCGTGCGGACCAAGATCTGCTGACCGATAAAGACGCAGTGAACTCGCTCGCACAACGTGGATTCTATCCGGTTCCATCAGGTCCCAATGGCGAGATCGAAATTCTTTCGGCCAATGGCGAGTTGGATGTTACCCTGAACACTGGAGTCAAATACATCCTCCGGTTTGGAAACATTTCTGGAGTCGAGGATAGCAACGCAAGCAGCGATGCAGGCGTCAATCGATATTTGTTGGTAACAACGAAGGTCGACGAAGCACAGTTCCCCGCGCCCGCACTTCAAACCGTACCCAAGACCGTCGACGAGCTGAAGGCAAAACTGGCTCCCAAGCAGGAACCGCAAGCCACAGGCGAGGTAAAATTAAACCCCAAAGTAGTTGAAGGTGGGAGTGTTGAGCCACCCGCTCCGGCTACGCCACAAGATACTGGGGTAGAGGAAAATGCAAAGAACAAGGATCCTGCACCGTCTGATCCTGCACCGTCTGATCCTGCACCGTCTGATCCTGCACCGTCTGATCCTGCACCGTCTGATCCTGCACCGTCTGATCCTGCACCGTCTGATCCCAAGACGTCTCCTGAATCAACCGAAACTGGCAAGCCAGAGTCGGCTCCCAAGCCCGAGGCAGACGTAAAATCTCCACCAGTCACAGAGAAACCTGCACCAGCGGGTGATAACTCCGGCAAAACCGACACGCCAACGGGAGTGTCACAGTCAAGCGGTGGCGGTGAAGCAACTGGCACAGGTCAAGCACAGCAAGAAGCTGATACTGCCAAGGAAGAACAGGCGACATCAGCCGATCCACCAAGTGCTGACGGCACCAATGCGGCCCCAGGAGCAGACGCCTCCAAGGACGAAGCAGCAGAGTCGGCAGAGGCAGCAGCAAAACCGGCGACAGGAAACACTCCCGCTGAGAGTGCGAAGGATAAAAAGACAGATGTTGAGGCAGCAGACGACGAGAAAATGACCGACGAAGAGTGGCAGGAAATGCTCGAGGCCGAGCAAGAAAAGGTTGTAAAACAAAATCAGCGTATGCTGGACGAGCGGACAGACCGCCTTGAAGAAGCCCAGCGACGCGTTCGTGACCTGAATGCAAGATTCGCTGACTGGTACTACGTCATCCCCGAAGCGACGTACTCTAAACTGCGTTTCAAGCGTGCAGACTTATTCGAGCAACCTGCTGGTGCGGGACCGACTCCGCCACCGGGAATTCCTGGCCTACCAGGCGGACTTCCACAGTTTAATTTCCCAGGTGCTCCAGGGAATTAGGGCAGAGTCTCTGTGCACTGCGACTTGGCGTGTTCTAGCACGCCAAAGTTGCCCACGCTTCCTCGGTAGCCAATTCAAACTCCTCTGCGTCAACAGAGAGCATCACATGACTGGCTAGCCTGGGTGCATGAGTGAAGGCGTCATACACACGCCACTGAATTTTCCAGCACTGAATTTTGAGACGACCAACGCTCACCAGTGCCGGTCCTTTGGTGGTGCTCAAATGCTTGCCTCACCATTCTTGGCATCAAGACGGTCGTTCGCTGACTCCCTGATCGCCTGAAGGTTCATGGTGAAACATCTGCGATCTACTTCCTGTCCAGTGCGTTCTGAATGAACCTCGCCAACCGTCCTATCGTGGGCGTCAGCCAAACAATTGCGAAGACTGACAAGAATGCCAGAACCAGGTGCAACCAACTCTCATCGAAATAAACCAGCACCAGATTGATCGTTGCACTTGTAAAGAAGAACGCCTGACATTTGTGAGTCGCCGCAGTAAAAGCAAACAACAACTTTTCCAATGGTTCCGACAGCGGCTGATCCGTAAGAATAGGCAGCGAGGGTGAATCGCCACTAACTTGATAGACTTCGATCGCTTTACGAAATTTTACTTTCACCATCATGAACATGGAGATGACTGAGACGACGAGCGGAAGAAAACCACCTGCCAGCATGACCATCGTTTCAGTCGCATTCATGTCCTCCAACTGCCCCATCCCACTTAGCATGAGGAAAAGAGAAATGCAGGCCACGACAAAGATGGCTTGAACAAGCAAAACAGTGAGTATTTGGCCATACCTGGTAATCCAAGTCACGCTTTTCCGCGGGACAGCGTTTTGTTCAGCATCCTCATCTGCCATCTCAGCTTACTCTCCTATCTGATCACCAGATTCCAACGCTACCACTCAGCGGCTCACTCAGCGGCTCACTCAGCGGCTCACTCAGCGGCTCACTCAGCGGCTCACTCAGGCTCAATGCCTTTTCTTTCACTCATCATGAATGCACCAGGACGGGTGTTCGAGTACACGGCAGAGGAGTCTAGTTTTCCCGCAGCAAAATCGCAACTCATGGCTCCGCGACCAATTGGGTTGAGCGTCTTTTGTGCCGAGAGGCAGTCAGCCTCGACCAGTGGCCCGAACCAGCAACAGGAGAATGGCGAATAGACGGCTAAACTAGCAAACGATCGTGGGCTTTTTCACAGCCTCAATGCGTTTTTCCGATGCAAACAGAAAACAACCGTGCACGAAAAATGCAATCGCTATCATTCCTGAAACCAGCATCCCAGCGAAGGAAATCTCGAGATGTGAAAGGTTTTGCGCAGAGATCCCGGATACCAGACCGCTAGGATTCAGGATCGCATCGACCCCATTCACCCATTGCTCGCCGGCCACCGTAAAGCCGATGGCGGCACACATCACTGACCAACCGAAAAAAGCGAACGCTTTACGAAGTTCGACGCGAGAGTACCCCGTCGTTGTCAAATTGGATTGCGGCGGACAGACGTCCATCACTATTACCTTTGGTCACTGATTCCACGCAACGCCCCCGTGCGTAAAAGCAGCCTTCCCGTATTTTGGGAAACACAGAACATTAGGCTGCGGTTTAGCGCACCGCCGAACCAGCGGCACAAAAACTCAATAAAAAATCGGCCTCGGTGCATAACGACGCACTACAACCCGATCTGGAGGGGCCACAGGCTATCGCGATATCCTCGTTTGCTATTCAAAAACTGACTCAGCCCGCATTCAAGTTTGAACGGGTCGAGCAACCAACAGATTACTGCCGAACTGAAACGCCAGAAGAGCGAAAGCAAAATAGCTGAAACTCGAAATAACCGGAGCGAGGGTATCCCTTTGAACACTCAGAAGCGTGCCTACAATCGGAATCAAAGCGATGGCAAGCGTAATCACTCCCAGGCCAAGACGCCGCCTTGAATCCTCAACACCAAACGTCCCCGCAATCGGAATCGCCATACCCAGCCAATACGCCGCAGCGAGTACCCCCAGCCTGATATTGCCGCACGCTAGGCCGATGCCTAACGAACACCCCGAAAGCAAAAGACAGGGTGCAATCAGGTTGGATGCCCAAGTTTGCGCCCTGTTCAGAAGATGCTGGCCGAAAGGATGGAAACGCAAGAACGTATTGAACAAAGGGTTGGCAATCCAAGTCAGGACCACAAACATGGCGTACAACGCGATAATCGGATAAACGATGGGCTGTAACACCGGGTATTGGTCAGCCAACCTGGACAACAGTTGCATCAGCACCCAGGCACCAAAGATCAACAAAAACGCAGCTTTTCCGTGAAGCCGACTAAGTGCAACATAGAACCTATGAACCATGCGGAACAGAAAGCTGCGATTATTGAGGGCTGTGATCAACCCCATTCGCGCCATTTCATTTTCCGGATCAAGCCGCAAGGCTTCTCGGAAGGCAACTTGTGCTTGCCGGTAGTCTCCTGCCTGAAGGAGCGTATAGCCATGCGAAGCATGCGCCATGGGATCTTGTGGGTCCAGTTTCAAACGCTCAGTGGATGCCGCCACCGCCTCCGAATCACGCCCCAATCTTTCCAGCGTGATCGCACGCAAGTTGCTGCAGTCACCATGTTCGGGATCAATAGCTAGCCCCTGATCTATCGTGGCAAGAGCGTCTTCATAGCGTTGACGTCCGAACAGCGACCGCGCCAAAACCGCAAATGCATCCGCATCGTACGGATCAAGGGTCAACGATGTCTGGATCGCCGCTTCCGCCTCAGTAAATCGGTTTCGCCTTAGATAACAAGTCGCCAGGGCGTAGTGGCAAAGTGATTCATCAGGTGCCACGGCAACCGCGCGTTGTGCGATTTCCGAAGCTTCGATCATGCGTTCAGAATCATTGAGAATGCATAATGCGAGCAACGCCATCGAGACCCCATCATTGGGTTCATCGGCAAGCAAAGCTCGAAGTTCACGTTCGGCTAAATCGTAACGCCGTTGCGCGAGCAGAAGTTGTGAGCGTTCGTACCGATCATTCATCGTTTGATTTTGAGGTAATCGAGTATTTCGTCGTAGAGTCCGCCTTCGTTGGCATAAAGTGCGTGATTCCTTGCAGTAGAAAACCACTCGCGTGTTGTCGGCCGCACTTGCTTTGCAGCTTTCAACAAATCCTTCGTGCAAATCGGCTTTGGCATTCCAACTTTTACAGCTTCGTGAAGCTTAACCTCCACTGCCCTGTCGACCAGCGCTTTCAAATCCGCTCCCGAGTAGTCAGCAGTTTTAGAAGCCACTTTCCGCGTGTCCACTTGGTCCGTAGGCTTACCAATGAGCTGCAAGTCTAGAATTTCTTGCCGCGCCGGCTCGTCCGGAGGCGGCACAAAAATCACCCGATCAAAGCGACCTGGTCTCCTGAATGCGGTATCAAGATGCCACGGTGTATTGGTCGCAGCAAGACACAAAACTCCTTCATTGTCAGCATCCACACCATCCAACTCCGATAAGAATTGATTGATCAAATGACGCCCGGCGGTACGTTTCATGTCGGCACGGCTGGCACCCAACGCATCCACCTCATCGAAAAACAAGACACATGGTTTACTATCCCTCGCTTTTTGAAAGACCGCGTTGAGGTTTTTCTCACTGCTTCCCATCCACATCGAGAGCACGTCACTAATGCCCACAGAGATGAACGTGGACTTCACTTCACCAGCAGTGGCCCGAGCTAAGTGAGTTTTCCCGCAACCGGGAGGCCCATACAACAGAATCCCGCCTCCCACTTTTTTTCCATACGCAGCGTACATGTCAGCATGCTGTAATGGATAGATAATCTTGACACGTATCTCGTCCTTGACACCTTCCATCCCACCAACCGAATCAAAGCCTTGCTCCGGTCGTTCACTTAACACGCTAACAGGTTCGTCATCTTCCCCTTCAACATGTTCCGCAAATTCTGCCACTGCCTCTCGGAAATCATCGACGTCAACCACCTCTTCTGAACCAAACGCTTCGATCCCCAGCAGGCTCGCCAAATCTTCGTCAGCAACGTCCTCGTCGCGTTCAACGGCTTCACGATACGTCGACACCGCGCCACGAATGTCACCAGTCCGCTGCAAGAGTCGGGCATGCATTACCATCGCACGTGGATCAGCGTCTTTTCCCATCGCCAGTGTTTCAACGATGGCAAGTGCATGGGAGTCTTTTCCCTGACGAAAATAGACATCAGCCAACGCCAACTGCAACACAATGCTACCACGATGAAGTTGAAGCGCATCCCGAGTCACCTGCTCAGCTTCGTCGTAACGCAAGAGATCAACCAATAGCTTGATCAATTGCTGCACGAGCACCTCGTTCTCAGGAGCCACACTTACAGCCGTCCGCAGCGCATCAATGGCAGTGTCGTTTGGGTTTGTCACAACTGTTGGTCCTATACCATTCGTTTCAAAACGTCAAAGTGAAATGCCCGGCGGCGCGAGTCCTTAAAACTCGATAGCAGAAACCTCAAAGCTCGGTGACTCAAGAGGTTCCGTGCCTAGGTCGCTCAAAGCTCACTGATAAAAACGTAGCGTGAGTACATCAACTACTTGTCCCTTATTTCACCAGTTTCTGTCACATCCGGTACAGTCAGACTTTGCCTATCCTCATCAGCCTCGCCTCCAGCGTCCTGGGTTGCTTTCATTTCGGCTGCCGCCACGCCATTTGCCCTTCTCTCTTCGAGGCTCCTACCGGCCTCATCGTGTCGAATAGCAATTCCATGCAAAGAACTCACAGCAAGGTAGGTAAGGAGGCCCCCAAAAATGAAAACGGCCAAGGGAATACTCAACCCGCCACGTGACCGCTCAAACTTCTCAAATGGATCGGTTGTCATCTGACGGCCCCAAGTATCAGGAAAGCTGGCTCGGCATAAAAAGAACGGAAAGCAATATTCACTATGTTAGGTGAAATTCTATGCACAGACCATCCTTTGCCACCTCAACCACGACTCTGCCAGTTCAACCACGACTCTGCCAGTTCAACCACGACTCTGCCAGTTCAACCACGACTCTGCCAGTTCAATCGATTACGAATAACGGATCCTGCAAAGAAGTTCGTCCCGCTCACAGCAGCTGCCTGACCTGAAATCGGAGTCGCGGTCTTCGCGAGACTCACCATGCATCTGCTGACCAAGTGCTTCTGTTGAGCATGAGATCACCGAAAGAAAAGAGTCGGTAAGAGAGCGATTTTGACGTCGCCCTTTGCATAGTCTGACTCCGACATTTTCATCCCCAACAGCTTCCATTTGCCCAGGAGCGGCAACGACGAGGCTCACTGGCAGCACACCTATGCGATGCCAACGGTTCCATATTGCACTATCGGAACAACCGGAACAACCGGGTTGCTACCTTCGGTCACCTCTTCTTTCAGGCTTCCTTTTACTAAAGCGTAAGCAAGACTTACGCGGAATCGAAACGCGATCTGTGTCAGAACAGTTCTGAACGCACTCAGTTTCACCTTTAGACTCGAGTCTCGTCATGCCATCACGGATCCTACTGATCACAATTTTCTGTATCACGCTCTGCTTCGCTGCTGTGGCCACTGCCCAGAACGGACGATTTCGAAACAATCGTCGGTACACACCCTCGACGTATTACCCTGCTCCCACCGCTCGAGCTCCGCGACTCTCTGCGGCGCAAATGGATCGAATTTATGGTCCCAGCATCCTGGTGCGCAGCGGACAAAAAAAGCCAGAGCAAACATCAACCTTTGTCGTGCAACCACGGTAATGAACTTTTCTCGGTTTGATTGAAATCCATGGCATGCAAGCATCCCTGCGTGTTTCAGATACCCGCGTGATAGTCCACTCACACCTTGATGCCGGTCACGAGTCGTGGTGGTAAATGCATGACTTCATCCAAATAATTGAGCTGCCACGTACCAGTATCCAGTGTCAGTTTGGTGACGCCTGTATTGCTAAGCCTGTTGACTTGGTTGGGTGCCAAGCTGTCAGGCAATAGGTTCACGAGCAATTTGCGTTTAAAATCCGCATGTGTGACAACGACCACTCCTTGCTCCTGATTACGGACAGACAGGGCGAGTCGTTGTGAAACGGTGACTGCTCTGCGAGCTGCCTCTTCAGGGCATTCCCGTGTTCGCCCCCACCAGCCTGATTCCGTGATTGAGGGGTCGGGCGTACAGAGCATTTGGCTTGAAGCTGCGTGCTCAATGATCTTGCTGCGTGTCATACCCGGGCCACCTTGCTTTGCATTTGGTCCAAAACCCCGATAGATTCCCCCCTCTTCAAACACGTCATCCCACACGTGCACATGGTTGCCTGTGCGATCATGAATTGCGCGTGTGGTTTGCAGTGCTCGCAAAACGGGACTGGTGACCAGCATGCCGAACTCAAGTGTTTGAATCCATTGTGCCAGAAACTGCGACTGTAGCCGCCCCACCGCAGTCAGTGGTGGATCTTCGACGCGACTGTAGGCCGGCCTCGCATTGTTCTGACTCTCAGCGTGGCGTATCAGATAAAGAAACATGATTCGAAATATCCAATTCGCCAATCACCTAAGGGCTCGTGAATACGCACAGCCAAATGAATCCTGCCAATGAAGCACTCAAATGCCTCTTCAGTCCGCAAACCACAAAGATTCAGCAGATGAGCAAGAACACCGTAGGCTCACCCGCCCAGCGTCATCTGGCACGGCGTACGAATCTGGTCCGGATATAATCAATCATCATCCACTCGATGACGACGAGAATGACAGGTACAAGGAACAGCACACACTGGGCGACTTTCTCATCCTTGAGCCAATTGTCGCCAGCACGGTTCAACGCTGAAATCACAGCTAGAACGAAAGATCCATTCAGGTAGAGCAAAACACAGGTAAACAGCGCAGACCCCATCCCGATGGCGCAGCCCGCTGTCGCGACTCCTAGTTCATCAGAGCGATGTTTGTTCATAGGCTCGCATTCATGGGCATTACTTGACTCAGGGCGATGGTAACAGCAAGTCCGACCAACGACAGCACCATCAACAACGGCGTCCAACTCCGCAACGACTCTCCCTCGGTCAGACCACCCATTTTGGTGAACACCCAAAATCCGCTGTCATTCATCCAGCTTCCCATCAACGACCCTGTGCCTACAGCAGTAGCAACGTAGACCATGTTGTAATCAGGCTTCGCATCGCCAATGATTGCGGACATCATGCCTGCACCCACGATCATCGCAACGGTGCTGCTTCCTTGAGCAACCTTTAGAACAGCCGCTATGCCCCATCCGAGCAGCAAGAGCGAAACGCCGGACGCTCCGGCGTCTGAAAAGTAATCTTTAATCGTATTACTGATGTGCGTGTCCTGCAGCATTGCCCCGAAAGCTCCGCCGGCAGCCGTGATCAGAATGATCACTCCACCGCTCATCAGGGACTCTTCAACATCTTCGCTGAGACTGCGCCAAGACAGGGATCTGACATATTTCAGTGTCAACATGGAGACGATGGCAGCTAACATCAACGCAAAATTCGCATTGCTCCAAAGAGACAAGCTATTCGAGATCTCACGCTTTGAGGTATTCCAGTCATGTTTCACAATCACGCTGGGATACGCATCTTCTAACAACGCCCGGTTCATTCTTCGTCGATCAACGGGCTTCATTCGCAGTTGATTCGCACCGAGCTTCGACTTTGATACATCAGACAGAGCAACTCCCAAAAACGCTCGCTCATCGTAAAGATCATCATCAAGCAGCACCTGATTGAGCAGTTCTACTTGACGTTCTTTCTCAGCAGGGGTCTTGGCGGGCGATGCAAGTTCGTCACGTTCATTCTCTGATAATTGATCACTACCAATCACACGTCCAGCAGGAGTATCGGGGTCGGCACCGACGAACATGGTGGCCAACTGCCCGAAATCTTGAATGTCCTGGACCATCAATCGTGCTTTGTCTTCGCGATCAGCCAAGGTCATTGCCAGCGTCCCTGCTCCGATAAGGACGACAGGCAAGAGCACTGGTAACAAAGATAACCAAAGCGATGGCAACTGTTCCTCAGAAAGTGCCTGATGCTTTTCTTCCTTTGCGCCAAGCGGTCGCATCTCAACCGGCATGACACGGTCAGCAATGTAAGAATAAGTCAAACCAACGATCGCTGCAGGCACCGCGACCATGGTCCCCACAAGCATCATCATGCCTATGTCGACGCCCAAAATAGCAGAGACAAGCAGCGGGCCGGGGGTCGGCGGGACGAGCGTGTGAGTGATCGCTCCGCCAGTAGCAATGGCCATCAAATAACGTAAATAATTTTTATTGGTACGTCGGTATAAACTTCGGGCGAGTGGAACAAGCAGATAAAAGACCGTGTCAAAGAACACAGGAATCGCAAGAACGAAACCACTCAGCATCAAACCGAACGAGGCTTTCTTTTCACCCGTGACATTGATCGCACTGCGAACAATACGATCAGCCGCGCCACTATCGAGCATGCACTTACCAATGATTGCCGCCATCGCAATCACGATACCGATTCCACCTGCCGCACCACCAAACCCCTGCACCACGGCGGCCATCCTCGAACCCGCATCCTCACCATCAACAAGTCCAACACCAAGACTCACAATCAGAGCCGAAATGATCAAAGCCATGAATGCATTGAGCTTTAACCCAATGATCATCCCCAAGACCGACACGATCCCAATGACCAACAAAACGACGGGAGCATACCCATTGGCCAAACCACCGCTGCCGATCACTGCTGGCGGCGCGGCACCTGAAGCGGCAACCTGAGAGGTATCACCTGGATCAACCACTGCTGTGGACGTATCGGATCCGCCCACAGATGCATTTACGTCAGCCGCTGCTGTGTTGCTTGGCTGCTGAGATGTGGCATCGGGCTGCTGAGATGTGGCATCGGGCTGCTGAGATGTGGTGGCTGTTTGCGCCACCGCATCCTGCGGCATTGCACAAACACCGCTGTTGCTAAACGCCAGTGACACCAGAGCGAGACCAATAACAACAAGTAAACTTCGCATCCTAAACCTCAAATGGGGCTTCAAAGACCATCGGAAGATCGCATCCACGATGCGGTCGCCACTCTTCAGCGGCCAACCAACCATTTGCGATTCAAAAATCGAACTGCCAGTGTCGCAATACACATTTTATTGCGGAACGCCGGTGCCGCGATCTGGAAGAAAAGTTTAATCGTTTGCCCGCCCTCTGTGTGCTATGAACGGCCGGTTTTCAGGCAACTCGGTTCGAGCAGCTCTCCGTGCAACATTTCGCGGGAAAGCATTATTTCGCAGGAAAACGCGGCTTCAACAACGCAAACCGCCGTGAGAGAAAGCGGCAAAAGAACGGGACAGCTGAAATCCAGCCCATCATGGCCAATTCCAGTCCAAAAAGAGGGTCGTTTTTACACGCTATCTGACTCGGCCAATCGCTGCTTTCTTAAGTTAGCGCTTACCTTTTCCAGCAACTGGCGATCCTCGGCGTTCAGAGATTTGATTCCCTCACCGTGCAACCGGTTCAAAATCTCGTCAACACGCTGGGCATCAACCGCTTCCCCGTGTTCCACGCGATGTGCATGCCGAACGCGCCGCACTTCCCGCCAACGACTTACGCGGCCAGCCACGATGCTCCAAACACTACGCCGAATTTCCTGTTGCTGATCGCGTCTCGGCACGTCAAGCCCCTCCAATATCTGCGACGTGTCAGACCAACGCGACGAAACCCATAGCAACACGGACAAACACATCAACAGTGACCAACCTGCACCAGCGATGTCTTGTCCTGTGCTCATCAGCCAGATCCCCAAACCCAACGTGCAGAATGCAACACTATCAATCAGCAACCTCAGAACCTTGACCTGCCCCACGACGCCAAGTCTGCTGCCGAATAAAGAAACGCATGCCGCTAACATTTGTCGCCCCAAAGTACGAGGCAACGGACACATTTGCCCAATCGCCTGCACAAAGCAGAGCCAACTCGCAGTCCGCCAAACTGATTCGACTTCACCCAAACCAATGCTTGGCAACTGCCAAATAGGATCAGAGGGCACCTCCATGATCGGGACTTGGAATCCACCGTCCACCAACCTGAAAAAGCAACCCAACAAAACCGAACCCATTAAAGCTGAAACACCGGTAACAAACGCAACCCGCGCATGCCAACGTTGTGGCACTGTCTCAATTCCCAGCACCCCAATCGTCACACTCCGTATGCGATGCCCGCTCCCCCACGCAACGACAGAGTAAGCCAGTGACTGCACCAACCACCCCGACACCCATGCCAAACTCGCAAACAGGGCAACTGTTGGTAAATCTGCGTTCCCTGGCTGTCGTGTCACATTAACAACCACACCGATCAATACTGCTAACGCAAGAAAAACGCTGTAAGAGAGACTGAGCGAAAACCTCCGTGTCCGTAACAATGGCAACGCAAATCGGTCAACGTCATGCCCAACGAAAACATCGCCTCTTGTGCTCTCCGGAGGGGCGTGACCGAGCGGCATGGGGCTAAACAGAGAAGAATGAGAGTCAAAACAGCAGAAAAACCGACATCAGCGATACGCACCGGCCAGCCACACGGTTCAAACCTACACCCAGAACCACACTCACACGGAGGCGAATGACGGTCAAACACGGACCGCTTACCCCACGACTGATAAGACACGAAAAAAACCCGGGCAAAACCCAGGTTTTCTTGCACTCGACCAAAGGCAAATCACCTCAAGTCAATCCGTGAAACTGACAGGAAACTCAACCAGCAATTCGCAACTGAGGCCGGGCACCAGCCGACAATATCTCACGAAGCCGTTCAAATTCTTCCGCATCGGTGAAGTGAATGGTGATTTTACCCCGTCCGCGGGCCGAACTCTTGATCTCGACCTTGGTCCCGAAAACCATCCGCATTTCCTGCTGCATGGCTTCGATATGCGGCGAAATCTGGCGCCGTTTCTGGCGGGTTGCATTCACAACCTTCTTGCCGGATTCCACATCTTCCTCAGATTTGAGCAATTCAGAAACGAAGCCTTCGGTTGCCCGAACACTCCAGCGTTCCTCAATAATCTTCGATGCAGTCCGAACCTGAATTGGCTCATCACCAATTGGCAGCAAAGCCCTTGCATGGCCAGCACTCAACTCACCCAGAGCAAGCAAATCGAGGATTTGCTGAGGCAACTCCAACAGACGCATTAAGTTTGCGATGGTGCTACGATCGATACTGAGACGGCGCGCGAGATCATCTTGCTTGCATTTATGTTCTTGTATGTAGCGACGGAATGACATCGCTTTTTCGATCGGATTGAGATCCTTTCGCTGCAGGTTTTCAATGATCGCCAATTCTGCAACCAGTCGATCATCAGCCACGCGGACTTCGGCCCGAATATTTTTCAGACCGGCATGAATCGTCGCTCTCAGCCGTCTCTCGCCACTAATGAGCTGATAGCGGCCATCAACCACGCGCACCAAGATTGGCTGCAACTGTTGATGATTTTTTATACTTTCCGCAAGGGAAGCGATTTCGTCATGATTGAATTCACGACGAGGCTGAAATGGATTATTTTCAATCGAATCAACCGCCAGCTCGAGTGTTTCCACCCCACTGCCAGCTTCACCTTCGATTGGGTTACCTTCACCATCCAGCGGCGTCCCGAGCAACGCAGCCAGCCCCTTGCCTAAACGCCGATCTTTTGTTGTTGCAGTACTAGTCACGCTGAAGCACCTCCATGCACAATTGGGTATATGCGTACGCTCCGCGTGAACGGGGCGCGTATCCAAACACAGGTTGGCCATGACTCGGAGCTTCGCTAAGCGAAACATCACGTGGCACGACGCTATCAAACACGATGTCTCCGAAGAAATCTCTTACTTCTTCATCAACCTCGCGTGTAAGTTCCAGGGTGGGATCGTACATCGTCAAAAGGATCCCACCGAAAGTGAGCCGACCATCGGTTGCGATAATCACGCGTTTGATAGTCTGGATCAACTGAGTTAGCCCCTCCATTGCGAAATACTCGCACTGGATTGGCATCAAAACCTCAGTACTTGCTGCCAAGGCCGTCTGGGTCAAGTCCCCCACACTCGGCGGGCAGTCAATCAAAATGAATTCGTATTGTTCCATCGCCTCATCTAAATGGCGACGCACACGACCGGACTCCCGGTCCCCTCCCTCTGCCAACTTATCAATATCATGGAACGTTCGGCTTCCCGGCACCATCGACAGGCCGTCCCAGCCCGTCTCGGCAATGCTAGCGTTCAATGACTGCTCATTCACTAAAGCATGGCCCTCGGTCGGCTGCAAACCCAGCGAGGTTGTCGCATTGCATTGCGGATCCATGTCCAGGAGCAGCGTACGCTGTCCAGACAGGGCGAGGGCAGCAGAGAGATTAACGGCAGTGGTTGTCTTACCCACGCCTCCCTTCTGGTTAACCACGCAAAGGATCCTTCCCACGAGGACTGCTCTCGTATGTGAAAGCGAACAAACACCGACTCACCGTGAGTCGTTCCATGTCGGGAAACTAGGAAAATTCTGGTTGGTGAAACAAGACTGGTTTCACAAGAAACTGACCTTGACATCAAAAATGTCCGCAAAACACGGTTATCGCCTCATCACAGTCGCCCGAACATCAGCAAATTTCGCTCGCGAAGCCGCGACAAACACCCCAGCAGAGGTGCGGCAGAGCCTTGGTGTGCAAGGAACAAGCCAGCGGCTTGCTGCATGCAGAGGAGGAAACCATGCACCGATGGGGATAGAGGGGTCACAGGCCCAAGATCACAGGATCTGGATCACAGGATCTGGATCACAGGATCTGGATCACAGGATCTGGATCACAGGATCTGGATCACAGGATCTGGATCACAGGATCTGGATCACAG
>Ga0315321_10000909_pt1 | contig 22467 bp, 20 predicted proteins | sample M180m21515metaG_FD_203464 | JGI IMG/M metagenome (GOLD analysis project Ga0315321, IMG submission 203464) | Ammonia-oxidizing marine archaeal communities from Monterey Bay, California, United States - M1 80m 21515 | ecosystem: Environmental > Aquatic > Marine > Intertidal zone | place: USA...
TCTGAAGAGATTGATTATTGGCTAGACAGTTGGTGCGAAACACAAGAAAAGTTTGACAAGAAAGGCCTAGACATAGGTAAGCATCTACGTAAAGTTGGTTGTACACAAGCACATGCTCGTAAGATTAAAGACTTTTACATTGGAGAAATTGAAGAACTTGACAATGTTGTAAACTTTCCAAGCAAAGCACAACTGGCTAAGATGAGTGAATATGATCAAGAAACATATCAACAGTACAAAGAAGCATATTCTTGTTACAGTACAAAAGCACTTAAAATAAAACTAGAAGCGTTCCGTAATTTAATGGGCTCACTTGAAGTTGTTGTTGAAACTGCTAAAGCTACACGTAAACCACGTAAGCGTGTTATAAACAAAGAGAAGCTTGTTAAAAAATTAAAGTATGCAAAACAAGATGACAAGTTTAATTTAGCAAGTATCAATCCACAAGATATTATATATGCTTCAGAGCTTTGGGTGTTTAATGTTAAGACACGTAAGATAGGACGTTATCTTGCACAGAACTTAGATCCAATGCGTCAAGGACGTGAAGGTAGTGGATTAAGTGTTAAGGGAACTACTATCATTGGCTTCAACGAAGAACAAAGTATACAGAAAACTATACGTAAACCTGAAGAAAAACTTGCAGAAATCAAAGGTGCAGGTACACGTAAACTAAACAAGTTCTTAGAAGAAATCAATGCTGTAGACATTAAATTAAACGGTCGTATAAATCCAGATACAATACTTTTAAAAGTCGTTCAATAAGTTGATCGGATAAATAATAGTATGAACAACAGTGATATTCCAAATAACGACCTATTAGTAATCAAAAATGGCTTGAATCAGCTTAACCAAGTAATTGAAACTATAGCCAATAGAGAGAGCGTTGCACCATCTGTAGAAGGTATGGCTAACGATTCTATTTCCGGAGACTTAGTACATGGTGGCACTATTTCAGCATTTAAAAGTGTTGGCATATACGACCAAGCATCAAAAGTAAGTGTAATAGTCAAAGACGACAGACTTGTTGTAGACTATGTTGATGCTGTAGAGTTAAAGGGTGATATTAAAGTTGAAAAAGATTTAAACGTTGGTGGTACTATTACTGCACAACGTATTGACGCAGTAGAAATTAATGCGGAAGTAAGGCATGAAAGAACAAGTCCTTTAGAGTTTAAGTGTAGCGAAAGCGATACTATGTACGGAAAAGGATTGATGTGGACAGGTAATGGACATACTAGACAACTAGTAATGCAAGCCAATCCAGATCGTTTATGGACTAGTGAATCATTAGATTTGCATACAGATCAACATTATATGATCGCAAATACTAGTGTACTAAGTTCAGATACATTAGGCCCAGGTGTTATGCACTCTAGTTTAACTAGTGTGGGTACACTAAGAAATTTAAGAACTGAAGGCAATATGAACATAGATCAGTTCATCTTCTACGATGGAGATGGAATGAGATTAGGGGTTGGCATCGATGCTCCAAACGGACAACTAAGTGTTGCGAGTAATGAAGCAGAATACATCATTGATCCTGGATACGATAGTATCAAAGCAGGAACATATACGACACACGATTTAGAATTAATCACAGATGATATTACAAGGATCAAACTTAAATCAACTAATAAGATTGAAGTTGGTTCAGATACTGAAACAGTTACAACTTTTAAAGGGAAAGTTGGAATTGGTATTAACAACCCAGACACCGCGTTAAGTGTTGCGTCTCCGATCAAAGTTCAAGGTAAGAAAATAGAATTTGGAGAACAAGTACCAGACAATGGTATATATAACAGAGGTGATTTGATATTCAACACACAACCTAGTCCAACAGGATATGTAGGGTGGGTGTGTATTAGAGAAGGCACCCCAGGAGAGTGGAAACCCTTTGGTGCTATTGGAGCATAAAAGCGGTGGACATTAAAAGTAAAAAATTCGATAGAGAAGTAACACTATGGGCGTGGTTAGGACGTATTGCTCCGATGACTGCACTATTAGTATTAGCCATAGTATCAACTACAAAATATAACGATTATACAGATATATTAGTTACAGGTATTGCTGTTTCTTTTGGAACTATTGCGTTCTTTTGGTGGTGGTGGGTACTAAGATCTGTAGGCATACTTACTAACCTATTAGATACTACTTCTGAAAGGTTTACAGAAGTTGTTAAAGAATTAAAAGAGATTAGGAAAGATGTAAAAGATCTTCCGATCAAAAAAATTCCTAAGCGTAAGTACGAACGTAAGCCTAAAAGTCAAAGTTAAAACCAAATACTAAACCTTTTGTGTCGCCTTCAAGTGCAGGCATAACAAACATATTGTTATAGTTTAATCTTACCATTGGTGCAACATCATACTTCCATAAGTAACCTGATACAAGTCCTACATCAATAGATAGTTCTTCTTCTGTATACTTGTTGACTAATGGAAAGTTAACTGCTCCAAATGCACTCAGCGTATCTAGACTGTTATAATAAAGTCCTGTAACTGTTCTTTCTGTTTCACATTTTACGTATGGATGAATTTGATTATAATCTTGTTCTAATCCAAAGTGTAAAGACAAGGCAAGTCCTACTGCTAGGCAACTCATGGTCGTGCCGTCCGTATTGTATTTTTCATATTATTCCTGTGGTTTGTTATCGGGTGGTAAAAGTGGTGGAGTGTTTATCGGTTGATACATCTCGGGTATCTCACCGTTTGGCAAACTTCCGTCAGGCTGTCTAAGTTTTTCTTTATCCTGATCCAAGTGTTAAACTCCCTCTGCCATTATAATAATCACTCATGCTCATATTAATTAGTTGTTTCTTTACACCAAAGTTTCCGTTAGGTGCACTTGTTAATAACTCATCAGACTTGAATACTGCAATGCTATCATTTTGCTGTCCTTGAGTTGCTCCATCATGAACATCATTAACAACTCCTTGACTGTATCCATATACCAAGTATTCACCAACAACTCTAAGTTGTCCTGCTAGGTAATATTGAAACTCAACTGAGTCGCCAACTACTGTAGTTCGGATATATTTATATAACTCACTTGTGTCAAGTGCATTGTGGAAGTATCCATCATTGTCTGTTTTGATTTTATTCAAACAGTTTGCTTCAGTCATACCATCATCAAATTGATGTATAAACCCACCTATGTTAGTTTCTGATCCACCTATTGGAGTAAAATAGTATTGGAGTCGTAGTCTTGTTGGATACCCGTAATGTTCTCTAAGGTGGTTAGTAAATGTAGGTGCTGTAGCATGTGAGTTAACAAAATTACTACCACTGTCTGCCCAAAGAAGACTCCACAAGCTACTTCTATCTGGAGCAGAGCCACTTGCCTTTTGCCATCTGTATAATGCAATATCTGATCCAGTATTATTTGTTATAGTACCATTGAGTACTGACATACTATTTGTCATCAGTAGTGAAACACTTTCTGTGGTACCTAGATAGTTAGGATTACGTGCTACATTATAACCTGCCGTATTAGCAAGTAAGTTTGCAACTGTAGCCGCATCATTATTAACCCCATTGATTACTACTCCTGATCCGTTTGTGTAACCAACGTTGTTTGTCCATGCAATATTTCTAAAATTACTAAACGAAGTTAGTTTAGTGCTACTGTCATATGTAGTATCGTACAACTGGAAATACATATAATGATAAGTTCCGCCTGAAGCTACTGTTGGTAGTGCATTTATTTGACTTGTAAAATCAATACTGCCACCGGCAGGAATAAGTACACCAAACTCATCATCTGTAATTTGTCTTTTTGTAGTTACTTTTTGACTTCTACTTCCGCCAACATATGCTCCTGCATCAGAAAATTGAAACTTAGCTTTTCCGTATAAGAAGTTTACTCTGTTGGCTACGTTGCCTGGATCTGATACAACATAAACAGGTACAGCAGTTCCGCCTGTTGTGTTATCTGATTTAATATATCCGGCTAGTACTCCTGTCTCTGAACCTGTATATTGAGAAAGATCAATGGTCATTATATTGCCATCAGCTGTACCGTTGTTAGTTACTCCTGTTGTAAGTAAGTTAACGTTACCTGGGTCAGCTGTTGAACTCCAGTATAAATTACTGTTATCCCAAGTTCCAGAAGTCTTTGCCAAAACAATAGTCATGTCATCGTTTAATGCTAATCCTGCTGTGTATTCTTGAGCATTAAACTGTAATCTATCATTGGAGCTGTTAAATGCCATTGAAGCTAAGAAATAGGCTGGGCCACCGTCTGTTGCACTAGAGTTAGAATTTTGTGATCTAAACTCTGACATGGATATAGGATTAGATCCGCCGTACTCTGTTTGTAGATCTGAAAAACTAATTTGACCACTACTTGGTAAAGCCATTTATCTCTTACCTTTTAAAAATTCTATTTCGTGCTTTAATTCTTTGATTGCTTCTACCAGCAGTCCTACAACTTTATCGTATTGTACACCTAAGTATCCGTCTTTGTTACTACGAACAATTTCTGGTAACACTTGTTCTACGTCTTGTGCAATTAGTCCTGTGTCGTTTTTCTTAACAAAGTAACCATCTTCGCCACCGTGTTGTTTCATGTATGCTTCAGTCCAATCAAATGTTACACCATTGAGTTGATTAACTTTGTCTAGTGCATTTGGAATGTTAGAAATGTTTTCTTTAAGTCGTCTGTCTGATGAATAGTATGCTGTGATGTTGTTAGTAGCTCTAATCTCTCCAGTAGTTCCTGAAGCGGCTGTGCCAACACCTAATGAATCGTGTTGTACATCATCATCTGTGTCAAGTGTTAATAATTTACGTTGTGAACTTGCACCTGTTACTGTAGATGCCGCTAACAATGTTCTTGCTTGAGCAGGTAAAGCAAATACAGAAGCAGTACCTGATCCTGTAAAATATATTCCTTTGTCTGCCGCAGAAGTTAATCCTGCTATTGCGGCTAAGTCTGCATCATATGCTTGTACGTTTACTCCAATGTCTGCGTCAACTACCATAGTTGCATCGTAAGCCATTACGTCTGAGCCAATAGCAAGTCCTAATGCTGTTCTAGCGTCACTTGCAGATGTGCTACCTGTTCCACCTGAAGCAACTGGAACTGTTCCTAAACTAATATCACCTGCCGCGGATACTGAGATTGGACTTGTACCACTAACTGCTACTGTGCCTGTTGCGGCTGGCAATGTAATAGTTACATCGGCAGTACTTGCAGGACCTATTAGTGTTGCTTTATTAGTACCGTTGTTTGTTCCTTCTAAAAACTCAATCTTACCACCTGTTGTAGCAGTAGGAGATAGAATAGGATCAGTTAACGTTTTGTTTGTTAGTGTTTGTGTTGCCGCAATACCAACAAGTGTTTCATCACTAACCGCAGTATTAAATTCCGCAAAGGTTCCTGTTACAGTATTATCAGTTAGATCAATACTTTTATTTGTAAGTGTATCAGTTGTATCTCTACCTACTACAGTTTCATCACTAACTGCGGTATTAAGTTCTGCTATTGTACCTGTTACTGTATTATCAGTTAAACTGATTGACTTGTTTGTAAGTGTGTCTGTTGTATCTCTAGCTACTACACTTTCGTCACTAACGGCTGTATTCAATTGTGCTATAGTTGTCGTTAGTGTATTGTTTGCTAAGTTAACACTTTTATTAGTCAACGTATCTGTTGTGGCTTTGCCTACGAATGTGTCGTTGCTATCGGGCAATGCCCAACTGTTACTTGCACTAGGTTTAATAGCGGCTATGATTGGTGATGTTAAAGTTTTGTTTGTTAAAGTTTGTGAACCTACAAGTGTTGTTACAGTACTGTCTATTGCCCATTCAATAGTGTCTGTTCCAGGTGTTGTTGTAATATCAATACCTGTTCCACCTGTTAGGTTTAAAATATCTTGGATGTTGTCAGCAACAACAGGACTTGCTCCTGATACTTGAATAGTTTTAAATGCGTTCTTTGCTCCACCGTAATCAGCAGTAGCAACTCCGCCACTTGTATATGCACTAAATCCTGTGCCGTCTATTGATGTTGTTAATTGTGCATCTGAATACAAAGCAAATGTAGTACTAGTTAGTACGTCCATAAAGTATTCATTACCGTTAACATTGGTCATTCCAACTACATCAACTAGTGTTACTTCTGTACCATCTGTAAATGCGTGAGCGTTAGTTGTTGTAACTACAACAGGATTAGCCGCTGTAATATTACTAATTGATTTACTAACACCTCCTACTAGTGCCGCAATAGTCATCTGATTTGCGTTATCTCTAGTAATGATCATGTTACCACCAGCAACTAAATTAATATCGCTTGAAACGTTATTAACATCAGTTAATCTAATTGCAGTAGTTGACAACGGAACACTTAAATTATATTCAACATCAAACTTAAATGTATCTGTTGCTAAGTCTACACTATTCCATGCTACACCATTTCCACGTATAAAGTTAATACTATCAGTTACATTATCCGCCTCAATAGTCTGCTCAAGAGTCGTTCCATCAGGTGAATAAAGTTTAACATATCTAAAAAAATCGTAATAAGCAGTCATGTTCGTATTTGTTCCTTTTGTATATTGTATTTATTAAATAATGTTATGCTTGTAATTGGCAACGGTGAAACTAGATATAACATTGATTTAGGTCTGTTTAGAGATACTAAAGTAGGATGTAATGCCCTGTATAGAGATTATACAGTAGATCATTTAGTCTGTTGCGACAAGCGAATGGTTAAAGAAGTACTAGAAGCAAACACATTTAAGGGTACTTTATATACCCGTAAAGACTGGTTTGAAGATTTCAAAGGAGTTGAGTGTTTACCTGACTTACCTTACAAAGGTACAGCAAGACCAGATGATCCTTGGCATTGGGGCAGTGGTCCTTTTGCTGTACTAATTGGAGCAAGATTAGCATATGAATGGAAAGAACCTGTTAACCTAGTAGGGTTTGATTTGTACAATGGAAATATTTACAAGGATACTAAAAACTACGCCAAATCAGATGCAAGACCAGTAGATCCTAGTTATTGGATACACCAAATGAACAAAGTATTTGAACACTTTCCTAGTGTTACGTTCAATTATTATTCTACAAAAAAATGGCCAGATAAGTATAGTAACATAAAGAATTTTAATTTAGAGGAACTTAAATGAACTACGAACCAAAACATCATAATGCGTTCCCTTCACTGATCACTAGTTTTGATATTGAAGGACACGAAAGTGAGCAGACTTGTGTAGACATGATTGATGCGTTTAATGAGTATGGTCCCGACCATCCGTTAGTTGCAAAAGGAAAAAGTAGTTATCAAAAAGGAGACGAACAGTTTTTAAACGATCACAAACTTGTTCCTCTTTGGAAAACTGTACAAGAATGTATTGACGTATACACACAGCATCTTGGTGTTGATTATACTCTATTGTCAACTAGCTGGTTTAATTCTTTATTCGAAGGTGGTGCAGTCGACGCCCACAGACATGAACGCAGTATTATTAGTGGCGCATACTATCCGTATGTAGACAAAGGTAGTTCGCCTATTGTATTTAGAAATCCTAACCAAGTAAACTTTATGAACTATTCACCAATGGGGTTAACAGACTACAATAGATATGAATTAGAATGTTTTCCTAAAACAGGATTATTAGTTTTGTTTCCAAGTTGGATGGAACATCGTGTTATTCCAAACCAAACAGAAAAAAGATACACAGTTAGTTTTAACACAATTAGACATAGTGACAGAGCCGCATTTATGAACATAAGAGATTATAGGATTGACCCGCATGAAAGCACAGATAGTTGATGGACCGTTTAGGAAAGCAAACTATCCTGTCTTTCCTACACTAGTACAAGTTTACGATTTACAAGACAACCCTAGTAACATTGAGATAATCAATTACATTGACGAGCAAGAATTAACCGAATGGCCAAAAGACATTGGTGATGGTGCTTCAACTAGTCAAAACGAAATGAACATACTTGATAACTTTGACATTAAAAAAGATATTGAAAATTGTGTAAATGAATATTGCATTGACGTTGGACTAGACAGATTAGAAATTGGAAAGAGTTGGCTTAACGTACAAAGACAAAAAGGCTACATTGCTTCACACAGACACGAACTCAGTATTATAAGTGGAGCCTACTATCCGTTTGTAGAACCAAACAGTTCACCATTAGTTTTTGGAAGTCCAATACTAGGTCCTAAAATGAGTGAGATACACAATCAAGCTACAGAGTATACTGCTAACGAAATGGAATTTGATGTACGTACAGGCTTCCTTGTATTATTTCCAAGTTGGTTATATCATTATACAATTCCAAACCCTTCATTAAAACGAGTAACCTTAAGTTTCAATACCTACCACAAAACACTTGACAAGTAGTAATTTTTAATATATAATATTACACATGTTAGAGGACTTTAATACGTCGACCCTCTTTAAATACTCCGCCGTTAATATTATAGGAGAAATATATGGCTTATTATAGCACTAAACATTACGGACACAACATTGGACTGTCAGCAGTCTTTAGACAACCAAATGCAGATCATTCACATTGTCATTTACTACATGGCTACAGTTTAGCATTTACATTTAAGTTTGGTTGTAATGAATTAGATAATAAAAACTGGGCAGTTGACTTTGGTGGACTAAAGCCTTTAAAGAAGTGGTTAGAGGATCACTTCGATCACAAGACAGCAATTGATAAAAACGATCCACACTTGGACAAGTTTATGGAACTACAAGAACTTGACCTAGCAGAGATTGTTGTAATGGATGGTGTTGGTGCAGAGAAGTTTGCCGAACATGCATTTAATTTTGCAGACAAGCTAGTACGTGAAGCAAGTAATGATCGTTGCTATTGCGTAAGTGCAGAATGTGCAGAGCATGGAGCAAATTCTGCAATCTATGAGAGATAGGAATTATAAATGATTTGGGAACAAGTAAACGAGGATCGTAAAAAACTTAAGGTAGCACATTATAAAAATGCGTTTCCAGAAGCAGTAAATGATATTAACTTTACAACACTAGTAGAAGTAAATCAATATAAGTCTACAGTTACAAACGTAGATGAATTTGTAAAAGGAAGTACACATATTTCTGACATCGGGTCAGACAAGCGTATACAAAAATATTTGTTAGAGTTTCAAAAGAACTATGACAGACATGAAACTGAAGCTCACTTCAATGCTAGTTTGTTCTTTTCATTAAGTGACGGACATAATAGCTTGTTCCTACATAATGATTACGAAACTGTTTTGCTTATACAAGGATACGGTGAAACTGCATATCTTGTAACAGATGGAGATACAATGAACAAACAAATTTATCATTGTAAAACAGGAGATGCTTTACTGTTACCAAGACTTACAAATCATAAACCTTTAATCTTAGGTCCAAGAGTTACATTAAGTTTGGGTGCTAATCCTTTAAAAGCAATGACCAGTAAAAACTATGGTCCAGTTAATTCATCAATGTAGAGGAAGTTAAATTGCCCAACCATGTAGTTTGTTTAAAACACGGTAAGAAATATTCAGCAGAATATGTTAACGTTCTTTACAGAATGGTAACACGTAATCTTACAGTACCACATAACTTTGTTTGCTTTACAGAAGATCCTAAAGGACTTGATATGGGTATTCAAGTTAAGCCTTTACAATTAAACAGCGACATCAATGGTTGGTGGTATAAGACAATGTTCTTTAATCCAGACTTTGGGTGTTACGGTACTGTATTGTTTTTAGATTTAGATGTTATTGTGTTTGGAAACATTGATAAGTTGTTTACTTACAAGCCAGGAGAGTTTTGTGTAATACGTGATTTTAATCGTAGTGTACAAAGCCATTGGGACAGAATGAATTCAAGTTGTTTTAGATTAGAAACAGGACAACATGCAAATGTATATCAAGAGTTTATGACTAACCCAGGACAGAATGCACGTAAGTATCACGGAGATCAAGATTGGTTGTATGCTAATGTAAAATCTCAATATAACTTTTGGCCAGATGAATGGATACAAAGTTATAAATGGGAAATGCGTGGACGACCTGAGATGAATAGATACAACGGTAAACGTAACTTTGTTACTCCAGGTGATCCTAAGATTTTACCTGAAACAAGTATTGCAGTATTCCACGGTGATCCTAATCCTAAAGATTGTATTGACCCTTGGTGCAAGGAAAATTGGCGATGAGTGGACAAAGAAGATTTTTAAAATTATGGAGTAGAACTGTTGGTATGCCTGTAGGGCTTGATGACGATGACAAGCCAGAGTTCTTACCTATTACACAAGACGATGTTCATAAAGCATTATGGTTTAGAACTTTTTGGATTGTCTTGCATATATTAACGTGTGGATTTATAATTGTAGGCAACGGAAGGATGTTAAATTTATGGTAGATAAGTTTATTTTTGATGTTGACGGTACACTAACACCAAGTCGTGGATTAATTGATTTAGAATTTAAAGCGTTCTTTAATACATTTTGTTTGACAAATGATGTGTATCTAGTAACAGGTAGCGACCGTGCTAAGACTGTAGAACAATTAAGTGAACCTACGTACAACCTAGCAAAACGTGTATACAACTGTTCAGGCAGTGATGTATATGAAGGTAGAATCAATGTTCATCGTAGCGATTGGGCTTTACCACGCAAGTGCAATAATTGGTTAGAAGATAAACTAGAAGAAAGTACGTTTGAACTTCGTACAGGATTACATATTGAAGCAAGACCAGGTATGGTTAACTTCAGCGTAGTAGGACGTAAAGCAACGCCCGAACAACGTCAGCAATATGTTAAGTACGATACGAAATACAACGAACGAGTGAACATTGCCGCTTTGTTCAATTTAGAATTTCCAGAATTAAAAGCAGTAGTAGGTGGAGAAACGGGTATTGATATATTCCCAAAAGGATACGACAAAAGCCAAATTATAAGAGATTTTGATCCAACCGATACACTACACTTTTTTGGTGATGCAATGGAACCTACAGGAAATGATTATCCTTTGAAGAAAGTAATCATTGACAATGATCTAGGAATGTGCTATAATGTAAACAGTTGGAAGGATACCCGAGAACTGTTGTATGAAAAAAAATAGTAACTTTATAAAATATACAAAAATAGGTGCAGTAGCAGTCCTAGGACTAGGTCTTAGCTATGGCGTTGGTACCTTTACACCCAACACTTGGACTATAAATGATATAGTTGCAAAAGCAGAAGAAAAGATTATAGGAGAATGGAACGAGTTTGGGTTTCATGAACCTTCAATAGAATATACAAACAATGCTCAATTCGTAGTCGGTGTATCACGTTGTATTGACTTCCTTAACTTACATACAGAAATAGGTAAACGTGTTCCACGAGATATTATTGTTGCGATGGCTATATTAGAAACAGGATATGGCAAAAGTAGATTTGCACTTGAAGGCAATAACTTATTTGGTATACGTACATGGGATAAAAATACACCACAATTGAAACCTTTAGAGTTGCCCAATGCGGCGTTTGGTGTTAAAATGTATAAAACAAAGTGTGCTTCTGTAAAAGATATGATTCACACTATTAATACGCATCGTGCGTATGTAGACTATAGAGATGAACGTGACAGACAAGAAGCAACAGGAGTTTTAGATATTAATGCACAAGTAGATCAATTACACAAGTGGAGTACAAATCCAAACTACACAGCATTAGTAAAAGAAAAGATTTTAATATTACAAGGCAAACAACATGACTAAACGTATAGGCTTCGCATGTAAGTACATGCACTCAGATCAAACGCAGAAGAAGAAACTGCTAGAAGAAATTCAACGACCACTAAATACACGTAGTACGACAGTACAATGGCTTAACAGGCAAACACGTGAAGTAGCAGAAGAACGCTTGTGGGACATTATGGTACACAACATTCAATCGTACTCTAACTTGATCGAATACGTAGGAGGATTACCTAATGAACTTAGAATGGTTAGACTCGGTAGCGATTGCCTTCCGGTATACACGCAACAAGATTGGTCATATTTTTGGCGAAAGCCTGACGTCCGTGATTACTGTAGTAAACATCTCGCTCCCGTCGGCGACAAGGCAAGAGCCCTCAATGTCCGACTATCGATGCACCCAGGCCAATTTACTGTACTTGCGAGCGACAACCCCGAAATTGTAGATAGGAGCATAGAAGAATTTGAATATCACACCGACATCATACGCTGGATGGGATACGGCAAGACCTTCCAAGACTTTAAATGCAATGTCCATATATCAGGTAGACAAGGTCCAACCGGTATCATCAATGTCCTGCCAAGACTATCTCAAGAGGCGAGAAACTGTATTACGATCGAGAACGACGAGAACTCGTGGGGGCTCGACGCATCGCTCGAACTTGAAAAACATGTCGCATTGGTTCTTGACATACACCACCACTGGGTGCGTACAGGTGAATACATACAGCCCACCGACGATAGATTTTCTCGCGTAGTAGATAGCTGGCGTGGTGTACGACCTGCAATGCATTACAGCTACAGTCGTAACGAACATTTACCACAAGACTTTGCACATGACACTATGCCTAATATGGAACAACTGCTAGAAGCAGGCCATAAGAAACAGAAACTTAGAGCCCATAGTGACTACTATCCTAACAAACTTGTTAATGATTGGGCATTGAGCTTCTTAGAACATGCTGACATTATGTGCGAAAGCAAGTGCAAAAACCTAGCCAGCATTGAGCTATACGAACAATATAAAGCGTAAATACTGTACATTAACTTTTAAGGAGATTATAATGATCGATACTATTAAAGAATGGGTAAGTGAACGTTTTGAAGAACGTACATCTTGGGATGGAGCAATGCTTATTGCTATTGGCGTAATTGTACTAATCGCAGGACCATTTGCAAAACTAGCGGCTTATGCGGCAATCGCATATGGTGCTTGGACTTTATTCAAATCTGAATAATCACTTTAGACCAATGATTGACATCACAATTTGCTGATGTCGGTCATTGTATCTACCCTAACATTGAGTTTTTTGCGTTGTAATACGCCAGCTTTTTGAGCAAAACGTTTAGGATCGCATTTTTCACATACATGTGAGTAGTCATTTGTTAGGCGCTTAGGGTCTACTTGTCCTTTGTCGCGTGAGAATTCTTCATGGCAGTTATCACATTCAAAGAATACAATCGTTTTTTTACGCTTGTATGGATGATGTCCACGCTTACCTTTACGCATATAGTATTGAATTTTCTTTTCAGTTCGTAAAAACATAGTAATAGTATTTATAATCACATTCGGATTATAGATTAACAGATAAATAATAATGATAGGAACAACAATGTCAATAGTTACTTTAACAGACTCAGCCAAAGAACAGATGTGTAATATGGTTGAAGAACATAAAAAGCCAGCAGTTAGGCTTTCATTAAAGGGTGGCGGTTGTGCTGGTTTTAAATATGAATGGACTATGGAAGACAACGTGAACACAGAAGACGAAGTAGTTGATTTCGATAAAGGTAAATTTGTAGTAGATCCATCTAGTGTGATGTATTTGCTAGGTAGTACAATAGACTACAAGAAAGAAATGTTTGGATCTTACTTTGCAGTAGAGAATCCAGGAAGTACATCAAGTTGCGGGTGCGGCGAATCAATAGGATTTTAGGGAATAATACATGTCAAAATTAAATATTAATATTGGTACAGAGGGTAATGATAATACTGGTGATAGTATTAGAGAAGCCTTTAGAAAAGCCAATGAAAACTTTACTGAACTATATGCTGTTTTTGGTATTGGTGGACAAATTAGCTTTACAAGTTTAAGCGATGTTCCAGATGTACTAACTGCATACACAGTACCACAAGCTAACGCAGAAGGATCAGCAATTGACTTCAAGACGCTAGTTGGTGGAACTGGAATGACTATTAATTCAACTAGTCCAAACCAAATTGTTATTAGCAACACATCAAGTATTATTAGTACAGACGGTACTCCAAGTTTAGGTGGTCCACTTAATGCGGCCAACCAGGCTATAGCAAACGCACCTGTTTCCCTAAGTGCAGTTAACGCCTTAAATTCTACACACGGTACTAACTTTATTATTGACGACTTAGTTATTAATAAAGGTTATGCTGACGGACGTTATTTGCGTTCAACAGGTTCACCAGGTGGTGACGGACAAATTAGAGTTAGAGAAGAACCAGTTGATGCCGCGGCATACACTCTTACTATTACAAGTTTTGCAAACGGTAACGTTGTTGTAAGTGGCGGACATGGCTTCTCAACAACTGCAAACGGTATTAGCTACATTTACAATTCAACAGGTGCAGATGCAACAGGCTTAACATCTGGTACTAAGTATTTCCTACGTTATGTAAGTGATACGCAATTAAGTGTTCACACAACACTATCAGAAGCACAGAATGATGATGACTTAACAAGAGTTAAAATTGGTATTACTTCAGGTTCAGGTACTGGCACACAAACAATGGTTGATGCAGAGTATGATGCAACCTTAGCAGGATATTGGATTAGTACTGAAGCAATGCCACGTAAGAGTATTACTAGACGAGAAGGTGATACAATGGCAGGTGCATTGTACTTGCATGATCATCCAGGATCACAAGCAGGAGCAGGAGCACCAGGTGGTATTACAGACATGCAGGCGGCTACAAAATACTATGTAGACAATAGTGCATATCCTTCTAAAACAAATTTATTCGTAAGTACCAAAGGTGACGATGCAATGACTAACGTTCCAGTTGGTCAAGAAGGTCGTTCATGGAACTATTCATATGCTTCTATTGCGGCGGCTTGTGCTAAAGCAGAAGAAGTTATTGCAACAAGTCCTATTAAGATTGGACCTTACGCACAACGTATTACATATGCTTCAGGACAGAATAATTCAACAGTTGCTTCAACAGGTGTTACAAGTTCAAGTGGTTACGAAGAAGTTAAAATTCTTACAGACGCAAACAAGCAATTCATAATTGATGAAACTATTGCTTACTTGGCGGCTACATATCCTACTTTACTTTATGATGAAACTTTATGTCGCAGAGACTTAGGTCTTATTGCAGAAGGTATTGTATTAGATATACTAGACGGAACATTTGCAAACTACCACAGTAGAAATGCTGGATTAAGATATTACAGTAGTGCAAGTGGACAGATTGCTAGACGTACACAGTACACAGAAACAATAGCATCACTTAACTTTGCTAAAGCTCTACATGCTAAAGTTATTACTAACACAGTAGAAACTAACTTATACCAAAGTGTTACTACACAGACTACAATTCCAGCACAAGTAGTTGACTTAGTTGGGCAAACAGCAGTTGCGGCTAAATGGGATATTATTAAAACAATAGTAACAGGGCCAACTATAGCAAGTGCTCCACAACTAGTTGAAGGTAGTAGTTGGACTATTACTATTACTAATGGTGGACAAGGATTTGTTGATCAAAACATAGTTTCAAACCAAGACTTAGTTCCTGGTAAGATTATAACTTTTGAAACAAGTGGCGCAGTTGGTAGAATTGTATCAACAACAAGAGGTGCATCAGTTGACACTATTGAATTAGAATTACTTGAACCAATTACTCCAGTAGTTGGTGATGAAATGGATTACGGTAATGCATTTTCAATTAAAGATATTAGTGTGCATGTTGAATCAGGAACATACTACGAACAGTTTCCAATTAAGATTCCAAACGGTGTATCAGTAAAAGGTGATGAGTTTAGACGTGTTAATGTTAAACCAGCACCAGGTGTAAGTACATCAATTTGGGCTGACAGTTATTTTTATAGAGAGCCAACGTTTGACGGAATTGCATTAAAACCAGAATACAATCCAAATGCTGTTGAACTATTAACAGTTAATAAAGAATTCCTTAAAGACGAAGTTGTAGCTTGGATTGATGCACAGATTGTTATTAACACAGGTATATGGAACGGCTTTACATACGATAGTCAAAAATGTGAAAGAGATGCAGGAATTATCATTGACGGATTGATATACGATCTTAAATGGAGTGGTAACGAAAAGACTCACTATAATGCATCAAGATATTATAATGGTGTAGTAAGTTTAGTAGCTGGCCAACAAGCACAAACTACTGCGGCAATGGCACAGTTAAAAGCAATTATTCAAAGCTATATTTTTGCTAACGCAACATACACAAGTTTACAAAGCCCTGTAAGAACAACACAAACAATTGATTCTACAGCAGGTGAAACATCGGCAAGTACACAGGTTGGTACATTAATTGACATGGTTGGAGACGTTATTACTAACGGACTACCTAACTTACCACCACTTGACTCACCAAGTTATGGTTATCATTACTTAACAGATTACACTAACGGTTCAAGTACACCTAAACACAACAAAGACATGGACGTCTTCTTAATGAATGACGCAACTATCATACGTAACATGAGTGTCCAAGGACACGGTGGGTTTATGTGTGTATTAGATCCAGAAGGTGTTGTACTTACTAAGTCACCATACATACAAACAGGTTCAAGTTTCTCACAGAGTATTAATAAACAAGCGTTTAGAGGCGGTATGTTTATTGACGGATTTGTTGGTAACTTAAGAACTGTTGTAAACAGTAAAACAGATAACTTCACAATAAACGTACAAAGTGCGGCAGGTGAAGGATTAAGAATTAAACGTCCGCAAGTACCAAGTCCGTTTTATATTAACGGCAAACGTCATCAAGTAAATGCTATTACTAGTTACGACCAAGCGGCAGGTACTGCAACACTTATACTAGATCCAACATCAAATGATGGAACTGGTTTTGATCAACCAATGCCAACTAACATTGTATTACAAACAGCTGGTAACAGATCAATGTTGGCAAACGACTTTACACAAGTTAACGATTTAGGTTATGGTACTGTAGCTGTTAACACAGGACTTTCAGAGCTTGTTTCACAGTTTACATATTATTGTCAAGCGGCATACTATGCAGGCAGTGGTTCAGAGATTAGATCACTTAACGGTTCTAACGCTTATGGTGAATACGGACTAGTAAGTACAGGTTCAGATCCAAACGAAATTCCAGACATTATTACAACAACTAATAGATTTACATCACCATTTAAAATCTTTGATGATGGTTCAACTTTTGACCACCCAGAAGATCAGTTGTTTATATATGCATACGACTTTGACGGTGTTCCAAGAACTAATTCAGAAGTAGAAATTGATCATGGTGGATCACTAGGAACTACTAGATACGAAATTACAACTGTTGAAGCAATAACACAACCTGGGTCACCTCCAACTGGTGTTATTAGTAACACAGTTTATAAATTAAACATGGCAACAACAGGTGCCAATCAAACTAGTACTACAGGACTTAAGGCAGTATTAACAAACGGCCAAATTGGTACTATTAGAGTTGGACAAACTATAGAACTATCAGGTGTTGAAGTTGCTACAACTAGACCAAGTAGTGCATTAATATTTGATCAAGAAGTTGATTCAATCTACAGAGTTATTAGTTTTAACACAACAAACGCACTAGGTACAGCATTACCAAGTGGTACACAACAAGTTAGACTTGATAGTACATACGAATATATTAAACTAGTTGTTGATGAAACAAATTCACAGTTAACTACATTTGCTGGTACAGGTACTACAATGGGTAATACAGCAGGCGATAATGTTATTGCTGTTGTTAGTATTTTCTCACAGAAACAATTAGATCAACTTAATGCAGGTGATATGATCTTTACCTGGAATGGTAAAACACATACTGTTCAAGGATACACACAAAGAACAGGCTTTGGTACAATTAGTATCCAAGACTTAGCTGGTACAGATATTAATTCACCGGCATCAAGTCCAGGACTTGTAAGTTCAGTTTACAATGCAACCAACACAGTTACACTAAGAGTAGGTTTACGTGATGGTGAAGGTGGTAACATTACTGTTAACATTTCAACAACTAGAGCAACAGGACATGACTTCTTAAGTATTGGTACAGGTGGATTTAACACAAGTAACTATCCAAACGTTGTATTAGGTGCTCCAACGCAACCTAAGGATGTATCAAGACAAGTTGACGAAAGAGATAAAGGTAGAGTATTCTACGTAAGTACAGACGAAGACGGATTCTTTAGAGTTGGTAAGTTCTTTACAGTTGACCAAGGTACTGGTACAGTTACATTTAGTGCTTCGATTGCATTGAGTAACTTAGATGGTATTGGATTTAAACGTGGTGTTGTTGTAGCAGAATTTAGTGCTGATGACGGCATGACTGATAACGCTACTGATACTGTTCCAGTTGAATCAGCAGTACGTGGTTACGTTGCAAGAAGATTAGGTTGGGACCACGGTGGTAATCCATACGCTAACATTATTGGCCCAGGTGCATTAGCAAGAGATGGAACAACTTCTCTAACTGGTAATATTAATGCAGGTGGTAACACATTTACAAACTTATCAGATCCAGCTAACCCACAAGAAGCGGCAACTAAGAGTTACGTTGATAGCTTAATTGATTCAGGTGATACAATACCTGAAAACATTGACTTTGAAACTAATGGATTAGCCGGCAATCAAATGATTGCTACAACAGGATTGTTTAGACTTTATACACAACCAGCAACTGGTGGAAACTTCCAAAACGGTGATACTATCACAGGTAACGGTTCAAGTGCAACAGGTACTATTGTAGATATTACAAACGTTACACGTAATGGAGTTGCAGAAAACTTAATTGTATACACAGCAGTAACAGGAACAATATTAAATTCAGATATTGTTGCAACAGCAGGCGGAGTGTCAGCACAAGTTACAACTGGTCCTATTATGGAGTTTGCAAACTTAGTTGAAACAGCAAGTTCAGATATTAATGTTATTGTTGCAAGAGATGTAAGTGGTGCAACAGTTGACTTTAGACTTAGAGCAGATAGTATTATTAATGCTGATGTAAATGCAAGTGCAGGTATACAGCAAAGTAAACTAGCATTAGAAAGTGCAAGTACAAGAGCCAATGCAACAGGTATTACACAAAATGATTTAGGTAGTGCTAGTTTTGATAGTGATATATTTACAGCAGACAGTGGTTGGATTACAATTGATAATGGTGCATTAGACTACAGAAAACTTATTAATATTGCAGACGGTACTGTAATTGGTAGAGCGGCAGGTGACTCAAGTACAGGTGATGTAAGTGAAGTTCCATTTGCTACTATTGTTAGTGAAGGTGGCGGTGTACAAGAAACTGTTAGTACAACAGGAGCAATAAACGCTCTTGTTAAAACAGATGCTTCAGGTGTAGCAACAGTACAAGGACTTAAAGTTGACAGTTACTTAGTAATGGATACAAGTGGTACAGAGTTACAACTTTCAACTCCAGGTGGTGCATTGTTTATGACATCAGCAGGTACTGTTACACCAACAGTTGAAATACCAGGTTCAGTCAACATTGGAGCAACAGGTGTTACACAAGGATTCTTCCAAACTAACTCAGCACTAGCAGGCGAAAGTAGACTAGCTGTTGATTGGATACACAGTAGCTTTATTGAAGCACCAAGTGAACTTGATGCAAACTCAACAGGTATTGGTATTGGCGCTAACACAGGTTATAGTGCGGCAGGACAAATTGCTTTAATTAGTGACGGTGCTGTAATTATTAAAACAACATCAACAGGATTTGAACCAGGATTAGATAACACATATAACATTGGTACAAGTTCAGCTAGATACAACACAGTTTATGCAGGTGTACTAAACGGTACATCAACACAATCACGTTACGCTGACTTGGCAGAGAATTATTTGGCAGATGCAGAATATGAAACAGGTACAGTATTAGTGTTTGGTGGTGATGAAGAAATTACAACAACAACTGCAAAAGGCGACAGACGAGTAGCTGGTGTTGTTTCTGAGAAACCGGGTTACTTAATGAACGGTGACTTAGAAGGTAGCTTTGTAACTGCTATTGCACTACAAGGTAGAGTTCCAGTTAAGGTACTTGGCACAGTTGAGCCAGGAGACTTAGTTGTAACATCAAGTATACCAGGATACGGAATTGTCGATAACGATCCTAAAGTAGGAACTATTATAGGTAAGGCACTAGGGGCTAAGGAAGATCCCGAACGTGGAATTGTCGAAGTAGTTGTGGGGAGAGTATAATGGCACAACAAAACATAAACATTGGTTCAAGTGCTAACAAGGGTGATGGCGATCCGATTAGAGTTGCATTTACAAAAGTTAATGCAAACTTTACAGATTTATTTGCAAGAGTTATTGTACTTGAAGGTGGTGGCGTTGCAGTTGCACAAGATATACAAGGTGATATTTTTGCACAAGATAGTTCATTAGCATACAACTCAGCTACTAATACACACTACGGATCATTTGTAGGTGCATTAGCCGGTGATGTAACAGGTTCAGTATTTGCAGACAACAGTACTGTAATAATTGACGGTGTTGCAGGTACTGTTAGTTCTAGTGCGTTATCTGGTAACTTACCAGCATTAGATGGTTCAGCATTAACAAACTTAACTATTCCAGCACAAACATTTGCTAGTTTAACAAGCAAGCCAACTACGATAGCAGGGTATGGAATTACTGATGCATTGTCTGGTGCTGTAACAGGTTCTAACACAGGAACAGTTAACTTCACAGGTGCTACATTAAATTTTGTAAGCACTACATTTAACGGCTTAAACTTTGATGACTTAGGAACGACACCAACTACAATAGCAGGTTATGGAATTACTGATGCATTAGCATTGGGTACAAGTAGTACAACTGCTCTTGCAGGTGATACAGCATTGTTTAGTGGTGACTATGATGACTTATCAAACAAGCCTACAATTCCTACAGCATATACTGATAGTGATGTTGACACACATCTAAACACAGGCTCAGCAACTAGCAATGAAGTATTAAGTTGGGACGGATCAGACTATGCTTGGGTAGCATCAGGTGGGTCAGGTTTACAAAGCAGAAGCCTAAGAACAAACCAAACTTCAAGTTTAGCAGATGGTGCTGAAGCAGACTTAGACATCACAGGATTTAAAGCATACGCACTAATGGCTATAACAACAGACCGAGCCGCAAGAGTTAGATTATATGTTAAGGCCGCATCAAGAACAGCAGATGCTTCAAGAGCAGAGGGTGTTGATCCTACATCAGACGCAGGACTTATTGCAGAAGTTATCACAACAGGTGCTGACACAGTTATTATAAGCCCAGGTGCTTATGGATTTAACCTAGAAAGTAGTACAACAACAAATATACCGTGTAGGGTTACAAACAAAAGCGGTAGCACAAGCACAGTACAAGTAACTCTAGTCGTATTACAACTGGAGGCGTAAAATGGAGTTATTCCAAGTAACACTCAAACGTGGCGAAGACATTGATGCGTTTTATGACGATATGGAAACACCAGGTGGTGCTATAACTATCCCAGATAGAAAAGTAGAGTGTAACGATAGAAGACCAACTTCAAGAACCACCGGCTATATGCTTACCTTAGAAGAAGCACAAGAAGTAAGTTATGACGACAGAGTAGAAATAGTTGTTCCACAGAGTGTATTGGACAGACAGACCGTAGTTAACAATGCTACATACACAGGTAGATTTACCAAAAGCACAAGTCCAACTGGATCAATGATTACAAACGCTGACGGTGCTTCCAGAGTTACATACACCAATAATGATCACCACGCTTGGGGAATACTAAGACACATTGAAAGCACCAACAGATCAGGTTGGGGCAACGATGCTGGAAGTTCGTCTGGCAGGCGTGTTGATGATACTGTGACATATACAGCAAGTGGTAAGAATGTAGATATCATCATTGTAGAGAACTACACTTGTAGTGATCACGCAGAATATTCAAGCAGATTAGTAGATTATAATTGGGGACAACACTACAACACAATAACAGGTGGCACAAACTACACCTACAGCAACGCAGATGCTCGTGACAACTTTAGTGCAGAAAATAACCATCCAACGGCAAGTGCATCCTATGCGGCAGGTGAAAGATTTGGACTTGCCAAAGACGCCAATGTATATATGTTTGATGCGACCTACGAAAGAAGCAAATCAGGTGGCAATAGCACTAACAGAACCTTTGCCTACATTAGAGAATTTCACGCAAACAAATCAATCAACCCAGCAACAGGTAGAAAGAATCCTACTATTGTAAATTTAAGTTTGGGATCAGTCAACATCTATTCAGGCGCCAGTGTAGCACACTTCCAAGGTGTGACATTAGACAAGGGCGACGGCAGTACATTCCTTACTGATGCTGAACTGTTGGCTCGTGGGGTATACAAGAACACTGGTAAAGCGTGGACTGATTTTACCAGCAACACTGACTTTCAAGTAAACAGTTCTGCACCTAACAGTGATTTGGTAGATGCCATAGCAGAAGGCATTATTGTGGTCTCTGCGGCTGGCAACAATAATGCTTACAATGATGTGTCAGGTGGCGACAACTGGGACAACTA
>Ga0315321_10000914_pt1 | contig 22414 bp, 15 predicted proteins | sample M180m21515metaG_FD_203464 | JGI IMG/M metagenome (GOLD analysis project Ga0315321, IMG submission 203464) | Ammonia-oxidizing marine archaeal communities from Monterey Bay, California, United States - M1 80m 21515 | ecosystem: Environmental > Aquatic > Marine > Intertidal zone | place: USA...
GGCGGTCCACCTCTCGTGGCCCGGCTGTGTCCTGGCAGGTTGGGGATGGCAGCCGCCGGATTGCTCAGGATGCCGCTGCACGGATCGACATTCGCGACTCCGGACGCTTTGTGCGTCTCACCGCAGACGATGGCAGGGCGTGGACCTATGGCCCGCTTGCTGCTTGGGATGTCCAGGGACACGCGGTGCCTGTGCACTTTGAGGCCGAGCCAGGTGGGTGGTTCATCGCGGTGCCCGAGGTGGACCACGGCCCCGTGCAGGTGGATCCCGTGCTGCGGACTGCGACCTTCTCGGCCGCCTTCACCGCGGATGCGGCCGCTGGAATCGGCGACATCGATGGCGATGGGTTCGACGACATTGCCGCAGGCGCAGTGGGGGGCACCACCTCGACGCCCGGTCGAGTGAAGGTTTGGACCGGCAGCACGACCGGTCCAGATCCGCTGGTCACCGCAGACCCCACGCCCGCCTCTGCCACTTGGCAGTACGGCCGAAGCGTTGCGGGCAATGGTGACCTGAACAACGACGGCTACGACGATCTCGTGGTGGGGGGTGACCATCGCGCCTGGGTTCACTACGGGGCGGCCACTGGGCTTGGCGGCGCCAATGACCGCCTCGACGACCCCTTCGGTAGCGCCAGCTCGTTTGGCTACAGCGTCGCCATCGCCGGAGACCTCGACGGGGACGGTGTCGACGACCTTGTCGTGGGCGACCCCGGCTGGAGCGGGAGTCAAGGCGCGGCCCATCGCTTTGGGGGGACCGCTGCTGGGGTGAGCAACACGGCCTCCGAGTCGCTGGTGGGGGACTCAGCCGGTGAGTGGTTTGGCGTGGCGGTTGCGGGTGCCGGCGACGTCAATGGCGATGGCTTCGGTGACCTAGTGGTGGGTGCCCACGCCTGGAACGGTATCGTCGGGCGGGCGTACCTCTTCGTGGGTGCGGCGTCGGGGCTGTCGAGCACGGCGGACACTACGCTGAGCGGCATTGATCCCCTGGACAACTTTGGCCGTGCCGTGGATGGTGCCGGAGATGTCAATATGGATGGCTACGACGATGTGGTCATCGGCGTCTTCAACGGGGCGGGGGCGTATGGCTCGGTGGTGGTGCACCACGGCTCGTCGACGGGTCTCGACCCCACCGCCACCACGACTGTGGTCGGGCCGGCCTATGGCTCCAAGTTTGGGCAGAGTGTCGCAGCACTTGGGGATGTCGATGGCGATGGTTACCCGGATGTCGCCATGGGCGGGCATGGGACCACCACCCAGGCGGGGGTGCATCACGGCGGCTCAGCGGGAGTCGATGTCCGAGCGGTCCCCGCGCTGACTGGCGGCGTAACGCTCGGCAAGCTTGTGGACGGGGCGGGCGATGTGAACGGCGACGGGCTGGCGGAGCTGCTGGTGGTCGACCCAGGTGCGGGCACAGTGGACCTGCACTTTGGTGGACTCGACCTCGATGGGGACGGCTGGATCAGTCCCGAGGACTGCGACGACTCCGACACGGGCATTCTCGGTGGCGTCACGGTCTGGGACGATGCCGACGGAGATGGCTTTGGCGACCCACTGACCGAGCTAGTCTCCTGCACTCCCACCGCCGACCAAGTGTCTTTGGGCGGTGACTGCGACGACCTCGATGCGGATATCAATCCGGATGCACTCGAGCTTCCGGGCGACCGCACCGACAGCGACTGTGATGGCATCGAGCTGTGCTTCGTCGATGGGGATGGCGATGGTGTGCTGTCCGATGATGCAGCCACTGTGGAGGTCGCGGCCGAAGAGCTCGGCCTGGACTGCACGACCTCAGGTCACCTGGGTGCCGACGGCCCGTGGGGGGACTGCAACGACTTGGATGCCAGCGTGCGACCTGGAATCGACGAGCTGTGTAATGACGAAGACACCGACTGCGACGGGGCAGTCGACTCCCCTGCTCCTGCGACTGCGCCCAGCTGGGCGCCTGATGAGGATGGGGATGGTGTGCCGGCTGAAGGTCCGCTGGTGCAGTCCTGTGAGTCCCCAGACGGCTACGTGCGGGCCTCTTCTTGGGCCGACTGCGACGATGCGGATCCCTCGACCTTCCCCGGAGCCCCGGAAGTGGCCGGGGACGACATCGATCAGGACTGCGACGGTGCCGACCTGCCGGCCGATGCACCACCAGCCGACACGGCGGAGCCAGACCCCGAAGACCCTGAGTCGGGGGCTCCCAAGACCGGTTGCGCTGCGGTGTCCTCCACGTCGGCGCTCGCGGTCTGGCTCGCCTGGATGTTCGCAGCCGCACGGCGCTCTACGTCTCGGTATGGTGCACCGGCAACGTCACGCAGAAGTTCGTGTGACCCGGAGCGCTCGCCACTGTGATGAAGCCTCCGTGGGCCTCACTGATGGTACGGACCAACGCCAGACCTAGCCCCGTCCCCCCACTCTTTCGCGCGGTGGTGAAGAAGCGCTCGAACCCCTTGGGGAGGTTGCCTGGACTGATGCCAGGGCCATTGTCGATGACCGACACCGTGACCGCGCGTGGGCCTCTGGAGGCCACGATCTGCACCGCCACCTTGGGGCCGCCGTGCTGAACAGCATTGTGGACCAGGTTGCGAAAGATGGACCCCAGCTGCTCGGGGTCCCCCTGCACCTCTCCCGCGGACCCTTGGAGTTCGACGGCTTCCCACTTGCGGGCAAGGTTCGACAGCATCTCGTCGAGGTCGATTGGCGCCTGGCGGTCTACCTCCTCGGCTTCGGCCAGCTCCATGAGTCCCGCGACCATGCGGTCCATCCGCTCGAGATCGGCGGCGGCGTTGTCGAGGAAGCGCTCCCGCTGTTCGGCGGGCATGTCGGGGGAGTCTTGGAGCAGCTCGACGGTGCCTTGGAGGGTAGCCAGCGGAGTCTTGAACTCGTGGGACACGTTGCTGGCGAACTCTCGAATCCAGCCCAATCTGCGCTGAAGCCGGGTGGACATTTCCACGAAAGCGACCATCAGCGTGTCGATTTCAGTGATTCTGATCCGCTGGAGTCCGCGTGCTTGGGCAGCTACATCAAAGCGACCGTCCGCGATGGCATCCGTGGCGTGGACCAGGCGTCCGAGCGGGCGGGCGAGGCGGATGGCCGCAAGGAGAGCGAGTGCCAGCGAGATGGCGAGCATAGTGCCGCCCAGGATGATGAGGCGGGTGCCGAGATGGGTGACGCCCAGCCACGCGACCGGCGGGGGCCTGGACAAGACGACCGCGCCCACCGGTGTCTCGATCTTCACCATGGGGAGGCGGGTGATGCGCTTGAGCGGGAACGCCGCCACGATGGGTTCTCCCATCGACCAGATCGAGGCTTCACTGGTGTGGAGACCGCGGTAGTCGGGCGTATCTGCGAGGGCGAGCTCGACCTGCGGATGGTGCGTTAGGTCCACCGCCGACTTTCCTGCACCCACCCGGATGCGCCCCTCGACGTCGACGAGATGGACCGCTGTGCCGGTGCGCTGGTGGATCTCGGTGAGCATCGCGTTGAGCGTGCGCGGGTTCTGGAGTCCGCGGCCCTGGTTGATCGCGATCTGGAGCATCACCGCCTGGTCGAAGAGCGCGGCCCGAGCCTGGAGGTGCAGCTGTCGAGCCAGCACGCCCGTGGGCACCAACACCAACATGGGCCCAACCAACACCAGCACATGGGACAGCGATAGCCACGCGCGAAGAGACCAGCGGCGCCCTGTTTGAGGACCGGCTGTCCTCCGCACTCTGCGGCGCCCACTGCCCTCGGGCATCAGTCTTCCTTGTAGCGGAAGCCCACGCCGTGAACGGTCTCGATGGGGTCGAGGCCCACATCGCGCAGCTTGCGGCGAATGCGCCGGATGTGGGAGTCGAGGGTGCGGTCGGAGACGAAGTGGTTGCCGGGGTACGCGCACTCCACGAGCTTCGCGCGGGTGAACACCATGCCCGGGCGCTCCAGGAGTACTTTCAGCAGGCGGAACTCGGTGGCGGTCAGCGAGATCTCCTCGTCGCCTACCCAGGTGCGATGGCGCTCGGGATCCATGCGCACTGTGCCCACGGAAATGCTGCTCTCATCGGCTTCCTGGGCCACTTGCACCGCCGGCGCTGCGCTGGCGTGGAGGCGGGTGCGACGGAGCACGGCCTTGATGCGACTCACCAGCTCGCGGGGAGAGAAGGGCTTGGAGAGGTAGTCGTCGCCGCCTAGCTCAAGACCGAGCACTCGGTCGACCTCTTCGCCCTTGCTGGACAGAAACACCACGGGCAAGGCGGAGGAGCGTCGGATGCGGCGACAGACCTCCACGCCATCCATCTCGGGCATCACGACGTCGAGAACGACGAGATCTGGCAGTGCTCGGTCAATCTCGGCGAGCGCGGCACGTCCGTCGCCGGCCTGACGGACTCGGAAGCCCGCTTGTGACAGCGCGTAGCGGACCACCTCGCGAAGGCGGGGGTCATCGTCGACAATGAGGATCTCAGCGTCGGTGATGGGACGATCGAGGGTGGTAGGCATCTGGATGGTCATGGGCTTGAGGCTCCGGCCCCTTAGCGCGACGGAGAGATGGGCGGGGTGCACCGGGGGCGGTCTCAATGTGCCCGCCGCCCGTGCGGACATTGTGCGGACTGCGTGTGCACAGGCTGTAGAGACTCTGCAGAAGGCGTGCACATCGGATTCGTGGGTGTTTGGCTTGCGTGAACTGGTTTCGATGTAAACCGAGGGTTAGCCAGCGGGGGTTTTCCAGCCCCTGGAGTCAGCGATGGACGCAGAAGTCGGTTCCTTCCTTGTGACCTACGTTTATCCGGTGATCTACGCATTTGTCATCGTCGCAGCCGGTGTGTGGGTGTCCCGCATGGCCGGTAAGCTGAGTCTTCGGGCGGCCCGCAACGCGAAGCTCGGCGAGTCTCTGGCCCGCTTCCTCGGTCAGGTGGCTCGCTACGCCATCCTCGCGACCGCGGGCATGGCTGCGCTTCGCGAGGTGGGTGTCGACGTGATGGGGCTACTGGCCCTGTTTAGTGCGGCTGCCCTGGCCGTTGGACTCGCGCTTCAGGGCTCGCTCGCCCACTTTGCATCTGGCGTGATGCTGATGATCTTTCGCCCCTTCGACATCGACGATGTCGTGTCCGCCGGCGGTCACACGGGCTTGGTGGCGGAAGTGGGTCTGTTCGCGACCACTCTGGTCACCCCCGACAACCACACCATCATCGTGCCCAATGGTGCCGTCGCAGGGGGCTCCATCGTCAACTACACCCGCCGGGGGCGTGTCCGCGGCGCGGTCAATGTGGGCGTCGCCTACGGCAGTGATGTCGACCAAGTCACCGAGATCCTCACCAAGGCCGCGGCGTCGGTCGAAGCTGTGATGGACGATCCGGGTGTGGGCATCGGCTTTGTCGAGCTGGGCGGCAGCTCAATCGACTTCACGGTTTTTTACCACTGCGACGCAGCCCCCACGGTGTCGGTGCCCACCAACGGCGCGGTCCGTCAGGCAGTCTACGATGCTCTCAATGAGGCCGGAATCGACATTCCCTACCAGACTGTGGTGATCCAGAAGGCTTGATTCAGCCTGTGGAATCGCGGCCCGTCGGCGTCGGTATCCCCGAGGTTGGCGGGCCGCTTCACGTGTAGGGACTGGCGCGTCACTCGCACTTGCGGCCGAGCTTTCGCACCCGTTCCTCGCTGTCCTGGGAAGCACGGGGGTCATCGCCAGCGTGGTGTAGGGCGGCGCAGTAGTGCACGTGGGCATCGGTGGACTGGCCCAGCGCATCTGCCACGACCGCGAGTCCGTAGTGGGCATCGGCGCTGCGGGGGTCACGGGTGACGGCAGCGTCGAAGTAGGTCTCGGCGGTCTTCAGCTCCCCGGCTTGGCGGGCTTCCCAGCCTTGAGACACGAGTGCTGGAGCGGCCTGATCGGGGTGAAGCTTCGGGGTGGCGCCATACTCGGGCTCGGGCTCGGGCTCGGGCTCTGGAGGCGGCGGCGCAACGGGTTCTGGGGCGGGCTCGGCAGTCACGGGGGCGTCAGTCGAGACCTCGACTGGCTCGATGATGGGAGTGGTGTCGGGGGCCGAGGGACCGCCAGACACGCTGACCACCAGCATCAGGCTCATGAAAATGGCCACGCCACTCGCGATCGCGAACCAGCTCCGGGGCACCCCCACTGTGCGTGGAAGGGCGGGGTCCTGGCCGTGGACGGCACGGTAGAGATGGCGGATGGTCTCCCGGTGGAGGGGGCGCAAGGCAGCGATCCGGCCGAGGTGTGTGATGGCGGCTTCGCGGTCGCCGCGCTCCAGGGCAGCCACCCCGCCTTGGTAGAGGCGCTCGATCTCGGTCTCGTCGACGCCGAGAATCTCGGGGGGATTCCACACCGGCACCACGGGAGTCGGGGGGTCCGATGGACTCAGTGCGCGCGCCACTGAAGGAGTGTGCTGGAGGTGGTCGATGTTCGGGGTGGTGGGCTCATGCAGGTCGAGGTGCTCGCCGGTCACCGGGGGCACGGATCGCTCGAGGATGCCGTCACGCTTTCGGAGCGCCTCGGTGTGGTCCGGGGCCAGCCTGAGGGCCCGGTCGATCCACTCCAGGCGGTGGTGCTCTTCGACGGCTTCGTCGGCGCGTTGGAGCATCAGGCGAACCAAGCGTGGTCGCGCCCGCTCTGGCTGGGCTTCGTAGAGTCGCTCCAGAAACTCCAGCGCGGAGTCCAGGTCACCGCGCCGCTGGTGGACCGCCGCCAGCAGCTCGGTGGCGGAGCTGTGGTTGGGGTTGAGGTCGAGTGCTTCGACCAGGCGGGCGATGGCTTCGCGCCGGGCGTCGTCGTGGGTGGCGGTCTGCCAGATCCGCTCGGCCTCTTGGAAGAGCTGCTCCGCCATGGGGTCGATCTGGTCGAGGTCCTGCAGTGCTTCGGTGAGCGGTAGGTGGGCCTGGATCCACAGGCGCATCAAGGGGACCGCAAAGCTGCAGGTGTCCGGGTCGTCGGTGAGCATGCCCTGGCGGCGAAGCTCACGAGGGGCGTCGTCCTCGAGGACCGACGACACTTGGTGTACGCCCGCATCGACGAGCAGCTCGGGGAGACTGTGCGCCGTAGGACTCCAGTCGTCGTGCCAAGCCACCACCCCAGCCACCACCCGGCAGCCTGGCGGAAGACCGGCCCAGAGTGTCTCGAACACCTGTGAGGCGCCGTCGATGGTGTCCATTACGGCGTTGTCGATGTCGTCTGCCGTGGCGGCCGCCGCGGCATCTCCGTCGGGGCCGTGGGCCCGCTCCCAGACCGATGCACAGAGGTGCTGGGTGAGAAATGGATGTCCGCTGGTGAGCGCGAGCACGCGGTCCACCGCTTCTTCTCCCCATCGCAAGGACCGGTCGAGCAGCGACATCCGTACAAGATCGGTCGCTGCTTGACGGTCCAACATCCCCAGCTCCACTCGGTGGAGCGCGGGAAAGTTGCGCTGAATGACGGATTCCTGGTCTGGGATGCGGAGGTCGGAGGTGAAGATGGCGCGCAGGCGGGTGGGAAAGCGCTCAAACAGTTCGGCGAGCCAGGGCAGCAGTGCGCCTGCGGCCTGGCGACTCCGGGGGTCATGGACCACGGGAAATTCGTCGAAGATCATGACCAGCCGGTCGTCTTCTGGAATTCTCTCCAGCGCGCGTGCAAGCCAGCGCTCGGCGAAGCGGTGGTCGGTCCAGTCGCCAACACCGGGTTCGGTGAGCCGGAGAGAGCGGCCCACAGCATCGGCGAGGCGCACGATGACGTCGTCGAGGGGGTCCCAGGCGTGGGCTTGAAGGTCCATGCGGACCGTGTGGAGCCCGCCTCTTCGGTCGAGCCCTTGGGAGAGCTCGGTGAGCAGCGAGGAACGGCCGGTGGCCGGCGCGCCCGCGATGAGCACAACGCTCGCATCAGGTCCGTCGAGAACGGTGGTCAGTTCCTCCACCTCGGCGGTGCGCCCAAAGAAGGCCACACTGTCGCCGACCGGGGGACCGGCCACGTAGGGGTTCACCGCTGTGCCCATGGCCGTCACCTCTTGAATCCTCGCCTCATAATCTGGCCTTTAATCTGGCCTTTGGCAGTGCGGACAGACGATACACGCGAGATGGAGGTCCGATGTCCCGTTCCCTTCGCGCCGCTTGCTTCACGCTGTCTCTGATTGCTGTGTCGGCCTGTGGCGGAGCCGCGCCAGTCACCATCCGCGCACCCGACAGACTCGACGTCGACGACACCGCGCTTCAGCGCATCGAGGCGGTCGCGCTCGACGAAGCCGGTGAGCCCATCAACGATCTGGCCGTCTACGTGTCTGCGGTCAGCGACCCCTCGGTGCTGCAGGTGGGCCACAACAGCGAGCTGCAGTGCAAGGCCTGGGGGCTTGCGACCATCACCCTTGAAGCCCCTCCTGCCCGCAAGGATGTGGTGGTCGCGTGTCGCTTGGTAGAGGAGCTTCGGGTGGCTCCACAGCGACTGATGACGGTGCTCACGCCCGATTCCACAGGACAGCCCACGCCCCGCGACCTCGGGACCTTCCAGTTCCAGGCCATCGGCTACGACGGCAAGGCCATCAAAGATGCCCCCATCGAGGTCACCGCTACCGCCGAGGGGGTCTTGGAGCGCACCCCCGAAGGCACACTGCGGGCCCTGAAGCCGGGTCGGGCCACCATCCACGGCGTAATCGCTGACCACACCGCCTCCCTCGAAGTGGAGGTCGGACTGTTGATGACCACCCGCAAGGGCGCCGACGTCGAGGATGCTGGACACCTCGGGATTCCCGTGGAGCCTGGACGCTATCGAATCGCGCTGGGCTCCGATCAGCCGGTGCGGGTGCGCGCAGCAGGAGGCGAGTGCGAAGACCACGAACCCGCCCTTGCGCTCGATCCGATCTGTACCTTCCAGAGCGCCGGCACGGTGCGCATCGAGAACCCTGGCTCGATGGGGCTGGGACTCGGCGACGCCGCCAAGGTCACGCTTCGGGTGGTGAAGGTTCCCTGACCGCAGGGTGGAGCCACTGCCGGAGCTCTGCCAGTGCCGTGTCCCCGGCGATGGGGCTGGGCAGGGCTCCGCGGCCGGTGCGCGCGGCTAGGGTGAAGGCGCCGTGGACGCCCCGGATGGGGTGCACCCGGCGCTCGACCCCGGTAACGTCGGAACGCATCACAATGCCGCAGTGGTCGCCGTAGTCAAACACCACGTGATCTGCGAGCAGCAGCAGTCCCCGCCGGCCACCACGCGCCGGCCTGGGATGGCGACGCACCTGATCTACGGCGGCCAGCAGCATCAGCGCGGACAAGAGCAATGGAATCAAGTCGGTGAAGGGCAGCAGGTCGACCAGGAGCGTTGTGCACGCGACCGCGACTGCTCCCCCACCCAGCGCCAGTCCGCCCCGTCGCGCCAAACGAGATGGATTCGGGGCGGGCAGCCAGATGGCGTTGTCCGGCAGATCCCCTTCACATCGAAGGAAGGCTCCGCCCGAACCCGGCAGCCGATCTGGCTCGCTGTGAATCGCAGAATACCCCAGCACGGTCTATTCCCAGTGTGTCCGGCGGCGCGCAAGGCCGAGGAGCACTACGCCCAGCATGCCAGCGGAGGGTGCGAAGGTGGCACTGCAGCCACATTCCTTCTTGGGCACGATGAGCTCGGGAATGGGTTCGATGCCAGTGTCATCGGCGGCTTGGACTGGCTGCCAGTCGAAGGTGAGGTCGTAGGCCGTGGCGATGCGGGGGTGGAGGTTCGCGAGCTGGAGGTAGTGCGGACCGCCGTCTTGGAGGGTGAAGGTGCCCGACCAGGCGTGTTGGATGGTGCGACCGTCGAGTGAGGTCTCCAGCTCCTCGGCCCAGGTGACCTCGCCAGCAACCGCTGCGTTGTGGGCCCACACCCACTCTTCGGAGTCTGGGTCCCGGTAGGGGCTGTGGACGATGGGTTCACCCGAACTGGCGAGAACGACGAGTGCTTGCGGTTCGTTTGTCCCCCAGATGTCCACGTCAGTGCTCTCGGTCTGCATCAGGTCCACGGTGACCTCGATGGGACCCTCTGCCTCGATCACGAACTGGAGGTAGCCTGGAACCGCCTGGTCATAGTTCTCGGCGTAGAAGGCCGGCACCCGGCTGTAGCTGCGCACCACCGCGCCGGCCTGGGCCAGGAGGTGGGGTGTGCACGCATCGACCTGGCGGTCTGAGAAGGCCGATCGCAGGGAGCTGGCCGCGTCGGGCGACAGCTGTAGGTCGGTCTCGGTCACGATGGCGGTGACCGCATCGGCGAAGCTGCTCTGGGTGCCCATCACGGGCAAGGCGTCCATCACCGCGCGATCGAGAACCTCCTGTTCTTCTGGCGGAAGGGACGTGCGGAAGCCCCACAAGGCTTGCGAGAATGGTTGGCTGTCGGCGTGGACCTGTCCGTAGATGGAGTCGGGGCACCGCGCGTCGCCATCGAGGGTTCGGATGTAGGGTCGGCCGAGCCCCTCGCCGGAGTAGAGGCCGATGATGGGGTCGTTCATGCGAACGGCAGCGAAGTAGTCTGCGAGTCCTTCGTTGAGGGCACCGGGCTCGGCCGACGAGCCGTGGGGGCTGTACCGCACACTCGACGGGCCGGACTGCATCCATACGGCCCAGTGGCCGAGCTCGTGGGTGATGACGTCGGCGTCGTAGGCGAAGTCGATGACGGAGCCCTGCCCGAACACCACCTCGGGGTCGGTCCAGCTGCCGTCATCGCTCTCTCGGGCGCGCCGGAAGTAGGCGTTGTCGTAGGTCTCCAGCGGTGCATCGGGAGACGACATCGTGGTGGTGTCTCTCAGATCGGTGGTGCGCATGTTGTTCAGCGCGGCGAGGCGGGTCCAGTCGCGGGGCACATCGTCGATGGGGAGCCCAAGCTCGACGAGCATCTCGACGACCTTCTCTCCGTGCCACACCAGCTGGGGCCCGGCGAAGCGGTCTTCGTCGGCGGCCGGGTCGCTGGGGTAGGGGATGGGGTCGAACAGCCACCCGTCGGGGCCAGGAAGCGAGATGGAGTGGGGGGTGCACTGGCGAAGCTCGACCTCGCCCAGCTCGCTGTTGGAGCTGTAGGTGTCGCCCTTGTCGCGGCAGTGGAACGCTTCGAAGTGGCGGCTGTGCAGTGAGTCGGCGCCGCCAAATTCGGGCAGACGAACGCGCTCTACAGTGGGATCGTCGACTGGGTCGGTGAGGTAGACCTGCGCATGATCGAGGCTGCCCCCATGAGTGGAGTCGTCGAGGATATCGACTATCAGTCCATCTTGGCGAATGATGGCCACAGGGGAGGTGAGGCCTCTCCAGGGACCGCGCAAGACCACTGCGCGGGCGGGCAGCAAGGCCTCCGGGTCGACGGACCACCATCGAAGCGGACCCACGATCTGCACCTCGGCGAGGGGCAGCTGGCGAAGTACGGCGTGGCGGACTTCGCGGGGCGTAAGTGGCGGGGATGACACGTGCTGGATTGTTCTCGGACGATAGGCCAGCACCCTTGGAGCACCGGATTCGTCGAAGCGCACCACCATGTCGGGGGACTGTGCGCGGATGCCTTCGGTGTGTCGAAAGACAAGAACGGTCTGACCGAGACCGGCTGTACGCACGGCGACTTCCGCATCCTCGAGCGCGGGGTCACGGGCTGTAGCAAGGGAGCGCGCGACCTCTTGGACGGTCTGAGGGGAGGCCTGGCGTGGCGGCAGGGACTCGATGACCTGGGGCGCAGCGTGGGTTGTGGCCAGCACCAGCAGGGGCAGCAGGCTGTGCATGGGACTCCGCAGTCTCGTAGTGACAAGGTCGTAGCCTGTGAATGGGGGCACCCGCTGGTCTGAGCTTGCATGGCGCTTTGGGACTTGGGCTCGGCCCGTGCGACGCTGCGGGGTAGCATCGCGGGACTTGCGGCCGGTGCGTGGAGAAATGCGATGCAGTCTGACCCTTCTGGTGCCCCCCGTCGGCCCAGCACGCTTCGGCGCATCCGTGAGCGCGTGGTGCCGCCTGCTGTGGAAGCCTTCTACACTTGGACGTCCGGGGCAGTCCGCTGCTTGCCGGTGTCTGCGCCCAAGCGGCATGGCGTCGAGGTCATCGCCGATGTCCCCTACAAGACCGGTGGCGGCACGGCCCACCAGCTCGACATCTACCGGCCGACCCGACGTAAAGGTCCGCTGCCGGTCGTTGTCTACGTCCACGGCGGGGCCTTTCGGTCGCTGTCCAAAGACACCCACTGGGTGATGGCGCTGGCCTGGGCCCGCGAAGGCTACGTGGTCTTCAACGTGAACTACCGCTTGGCCCCCGAGCATCGCTATCCGGCGGCGTGTGAAGACCTCGCCTGCGCCTGGGCCTGGATTGCCCAAAATGCCGCCCTCTATGGCGGAGATCTCTCACGGCTGGTGGTGAGTGGCGAGTCGGCTGGCGGCAACCTAGCCTCGGTGATGACCCTGGCGACCGTGACCAAACGCAGTGAGCCCTGGGCCTGCGATGTGTTCGCTCTGGGTCTATTGCCGCAGGTGGTGGTGCCGGCGTGCGCGGTGCTGCAGGTGAGCGACCCCCGTCGGTGGACGAGAAGGCGTCGTGCGGCGGGAAAGAAGGCGCCACGACTGGTGCAGGGCGTGCTCGATGACACCTGGCAGGTCTATTCTGGGCGGTCGGTGGACGACTCTGATGCCGGGGCCGACCATGGGCTGATGGACCCCCTCGTGGTCACGGAGTCTCTCGCTGCGCACAAGACTCAGCTGGCGCGGGCACTGCCGGCCTTCTTTCTGCCTGTGGGTGTGGCAGACCCGCTCTTGGATGACCATCGACGCATGGCTGCAGCGCTTCAGCAGCTTGGGGCCGTCGCGGAGGCGCGCTTCTACGAGGGGATGGAGCACGCCTTCCATGCCTTCGTGTGGCGAGAGGCGGCTCAGAAGTGCTGGCAGGACTCCTACGCCTTTGCGCGGGCCCACTTGCCGCCCGAGAGCCGCTGAGCCTCAGCGCACCTGGCGGGCGGGCACGAGCTCCCCGATGCCGAGATTCCAGCGTGCGTCGATCATATTGAACAGGGCAGCGATGCGCGGAGCGATCGGGTTTCCGACGGGCATATGGGCAGAGTCGATGAGTACCCGGAGCAAGCCGCCTGCGGGAGACGGTCCCAGTTGAACGGTCACATGTGCGTCGCGCTCTGCGGCGGGCTGCCAGCCGGTCGGGGTGAGGGCGAAGGCTTCCTGTCGGCTCTCGGTGACTGTCTGGTCGAGGACCTGCATGGCCTTGCCATGGCGATGGGTGTCGGTTGCATGGAGGAGCACCGCTTCGAGCTCGGCCGGCGTGAAGTCCAGCGGAACGCCTTCGACGACCGCGAGGTGGAGCAGGTAGAGGTCGAGGTGCGGCATGCTGTGGGAGAGAATCCCAATCGCAGCTCCGAAGCGAGGGTTGAGCTCGGTGGGCACGAATCCCTGCATTCCCATGACCCCATCGATGGTGAAGGTCCCCCGGTATCCGACGGTCTCGCGAAGATAGGCTCCCGCTCGTTGGACGGCTTCCCGCATCTGAGCGCGGTCGTTGGGCAGGGGGTCCCAGAAGGTGGCGGAATGGCCGTACTTGAACCGACCGGTGGACAGCTGGCGGAACACCAGCATCTCGCAGGGCCGCAGAGCGACCACGTAGTCGGGGAACACGATGCCATGAATCGAGCAGGGCACCCCTTCCACAAAGGGCATCACCCGTACCTTCCAGGCATGCTCGGCCATCCAAGACGACACCGTGTGGGCCTCTGCTTCGGTGCGCACCCAGCGTGTGCCGGCTGCGCCGCCATGCCATCCCTCGCGGTTGTCGGCAGCCCAGACCGTGCCGTCGCCGATGTCGAGCCGTTGGTGGGCGTCCCAGAGTGCCGCGGGATCTGCCTCCACCACTTCTGCAGCCTGACGGGTCACCCCGCAGGCATCCCACAGGGCGTCGATGACGGTCTTATCCTCGAGGGCCAGCCACTCGGGGCGTCGTCCGCCCCAGCACTTCCGTCCACCCACCGGTCCACCGTCGGCGAACAGGGTGCGGACCACGCGGGCCTTTCGCTCTGGATCCCAGGCGTCAAGGCGCGCCACCAAGCTGTCGGGCAGCTGGGCGAGGGCGGCCTCTCCGGCTCGAATGCTGGGCATGAGGCCTGCCGCGCGTACGCCAAGAATAGCGTGTGGGACTCTGTCCGGAGGGTCTCCTGTGCCCATGGAAGACCCGATGGCGAAGACCTTGCTGGCACCGATGGCTTGGAGATTCTCGGCACGGGTCACCGCGGACTGCACGATGTCGGTCGCTACCAGCCAGGGGCGTCCGGCGTAGACTGCGCGCACGGTGTCGACGATTCGCGCCAACAGTTCGGTTTGCTGGGCTGGGTTCATGGACTGGTTTCCCCTGGGCGATTCCGACGATTCAAGGTCAGCTGAACCCGAGCAGACGGCCCACTTGGTATACGAGCAAGCTCGCTGCCCACGCCAGACCGGTCATGTAAACGAAGAGGAATAGCGGCCAGCGGTAGCCGCCAGTCTCGCGCTTCACCACGGCGAGGGTGCTCATACATTGTGCAGCGAGTGCGAAGAAGACCATTAGCGAGAGACCCGACAGCGGGGTGTAGACCGGTGAGCCGTCGGGATGGGCCTCAGAGCGCAGTCGCTCGCGAAGGGCGGGACTCTCCTCGTCGACCTCTTCGCCAATACCGTAGACCATGCCCATGGTGGACACGAAGACCTCGCGCGCGGCAAACGCTCCGATGAGTCCGACGCCGACCTTCCAGTCGAAGCCAAGGGGACGGATGGCCGGCTCGATGGCCTTGCCCAGCCGCCCGGCGGCGCTGTACTCAAGCTTCTGGGCCTGCCACTCCGAGGCCTCTTGCTCGGGAAGCGCGACAATGCCACCGACGGGCTCCGGCAGGGCGGGAAACGACAGCAGGAACCACATCGCCACCGTGAAGCCGAGAATGACGGTGCCGGCATCGGTGAGGAACTGTCGGGTGCGCAGCCACACCAGGCGCAGGAGCTCGCCCAGCCGAGGCATTCGGTAGGGTGGCAGCTCCATGAGCAACGGAACGGGGGGCCCCTTGAGGATGGTGCGGCCGAGCACGCCAGCAGCGACAAGCGCGATGACCATGCTGAAGAGGTACATGCTCGTCATCAGCATGCCTTGCACCGGGAACACACCAAACAGCGTGTCTGGGGGGAACAGAGCGGCGATGATGAGGGTGTAGACCGGCAGCCGCGCGGAACAGGTCATGAGCGGCACGACCATCATCGTGAGCAGGCGGTCGCGCTTTCGGGACATGGTTCGGGTGGCCATGATTGCGGGGACGGCGCAGGCAAAGCCCGACATCATCGGCACAAAGGCCCGCCCATTGAGACCGCAGGCCCGCATGATGCGGTCCATGAGGTATGCGGCGCGAGTCATGTAGCCAGAGGCCTCCAAGAAGCCGACGATGAGAAATAGCAAGGCAATCTGGGGGACAAACACCACCACGTTGCCCACTCCGCCGATGAGGCCCTCGATGGCGAAGTCGTGGAGAAAGCCCGGGGGAAGCATGCTGCTGGTGTGTGTAGCCAGCGCTCCTACGCCCGCCTCGATGGCGGTGATGAAGGGGTCGGCGCCGGTGAACAGAAGCTGAAAGAGTGTGACCATGATGACTATGAACAGGGCAAAGCCGGCCACGGGATGCAGCAACAACCGGTCGAGTTGCTCCGTGAGGGAGCGGATGTGCGTGGCGGTCTTCCAGCTGTTGGCGCCATGGTCGAGCCATGCGTAGCGAGCCTGGACGATGGCGAGGTCGAGGTCCTCGCTGGCGGTGTCGCGCGCCCTGTAAACTGCGGCGCGCAACTCTGGCTCGATGTCCTCTAACTCGTCCTCTTCGTCGATCGACAGCAGTGCATGTCGGGCGAGAGCGGAGCGCCGGGCAGCGGTCGGCTCGGCTCCAAGCCAAGTGGTGGGCAAGGCGGTGGCGACCTGCCTTGTGGCGTTGAGTACGCTGCTGGGCCAGTCGATGAGCGGGACCGCCACCGGGGGCGTCTTCAGGGCGATCTGGACGACTGTACGAAGCTGGGCGAGGCCTGCACCGGTGCGCGCGGACACCTGGACGACGGGTACGCCGAGGTGCCGAGACATGCGCTCGAGGTTGGGGCCCGGTCCTTCGAGCTCGTCGGCCATGGTAAGCGCCACTACGACTGGAAGACCGAGCTCCAACACCTGCACTGCGAGGTACAGCGTGGCCTGGGGACGGGTAGCGTCGGCCACCACAATGGCGAGGTCGGGGTCAGCCTCGTCGAGTCCGAGGACCGCCCGGAGTGTGATCATTTCTTCAGCGCTTCGGGCGCTCAGGCTGTCGGTGCCCGGCGCGTCGACCAGCTCAGGTGCGGTGCCAACCCGCGCGTCCAGCCCGAGGATTCGGCCGACCCGTCGATCGATGGTGACGCCGGAATAGTTGCCAACGCGAGCAGTTTGCCCTGTGAGGGCGTTGAACAGCGTGGTCTTGCCTGTATTGGGCGAGCCGACCAGGATGGCACGTAGACTGGTGGAGGTCACGATACAGTGCGCTCCCCAAGCTGGGAACCGGGGGCAGACGGCAGGACGGTCTCAGTGCCCTCGGCTCGAACATGGATCTGCCGGGCTTCGGAGCGGCGCACACTCAAGCGTCGGCCACGAACCTCCAGCTCCACGGGGTCTCCCAGCGGGGCCACCTTGGTCTTGCTCACTTTGGCCCCCGGAAGCAGGCCCAGTTCCAGCAAGCGACATCGAAAGCTTCGATGACCTCGAATCTCTGAGACCACTACGATCTCCATTAGGGCAGCGTCGTCGAGGGTTGTGGGCGGCATCGATCTCGAATGGCTGATTGGGGGAGGTGACTTAATGTATTTTCGACGGGGCCCAAACCGCATGCCTTCGCCCACCTTACTCGCTTGGCCCTGATCCACGGCATCGGGGAGGCGTTTACTCAGGGACGGCAGGCCGCACCTTGAACACCGACTCCTTTCGAATGGTCACGGTGCCGGGCTTCGCTCCCCGGGGCTTGCTCACGAAGCGCGCGCGGGTGCCGGTGACTGCGACGGTGCCCCCGCCTCTCTGCTTGCTGTGCCAAGCAGCGACTGCGGCGGTCGCCTCGACCGTGGCCTTGTCGGGCTGCACGCCGTCGCGAACAAAGAGTACGACGTGGCTGCCGGGCATCCCGCGGAGATGGAACCACCAGTCGTCGTTGCGGGCGACCTTGATCGACAGCTTGTCGTTGTCGCGGGCGGTCTTGCCGGCCCACACGTACCAGCCACCCGGCAGCTCATACTGGTGGACCTGCGGGGGATAGCCGATCTCGCTGGGATGAAAGGGGGTGCTTGTGCGGGCCACGGCGCTCTCCTGGACGGAACGGTCGTGTATCTTGGCAGCGCCCGCTCGGCAGCGAGGTCAGTCTCGGAACAGCTCGGAGATTGCGCGTGCTGTGTCGTCTTCGTCGAGCTGGAGCCACAGCGCCATGTCGTGGGTGATGGTGCGCATCTGTGACTCAGGGAGGTCGGGTCGCGCCAGGCGGAGGAAGCCGAGACAGCTTCGGACCATCTGCACCTGCAGCCGGTCGGGCCGGCGGGTGTAGTAGTCAAGCCTGGAGCGTGCGCGGGACAGCGCCTCGGGGACGTCATTGAAGGCCTCGCCATGGCCGGGAATGACGATGCGGGGAGATACTTCGTCGATGCGGTTCAGTGCGTCTGCCGCGTCTGCAAACACCTGCTCGCCGTCCGACCAGGGATTGAGGATGCCGAAGCCGTCCTTCCACAACGCATCCCCAGATACCAGCACCCCCTCTTGCTCCCAGAAGTAGCTGACGCCACCGGTAGCGTGGCCAGGGGTGTGAATCACCCGCCACTGGATGTCGCCGAGAGTGATGCGTGCTCCGGGCATGAGGACGGAGTCGACCTGGAACCTAGGCAGCTGCTGTCCAGTGGTGTCCAGCCACATCGCGCGGGTGTCCCAGGCGTCGACCATGCGCTTGACGTCGGGGTGGGCCCGCACCACTGCTCCCGATGCGGCCACGAGTGCCTGGACGCCGCCAGCGTGGTCGCTGTGGGTGTGGGTCAGCGCGATGGTGGCGAGGTGCTCGCGCAGCCTGCGGCCGGTGAGCTGAGCGAAGGCAGCGCGGATGGGGGCCACATCTGTGTGGTAGCCGGTGTCTATGAGAGCTGGCTGTTCACCGTTGATTACGACGACGTTGCCGTGCATCCAGCCCCGCGCGACGAGGGCCAGGGAGTCTGGAAGCTGCACGCCCACGGCTCATGAGTCCTCGGAGGACAGCCGGGCTTCGACCTCCTCCAACGAGCTTCCGTTGGCGTCTCGCGGGGACAGCACCGGACGGTCCACAGGCCAAGGAATGGCCAGCTCAGGCGCATCGTAGCGGAGCACCACCCCTTGCTGCGGACGGTAGGTAGGGTCGAGCATATAGAGCACTGTGGCGGCCGGGCCGTCTTCGGGCACGCAGAATCCGTGTGCAAAGCCAGCGGGCACATAGAGCTGCTCGTCGCTGTCGGCGGAGAGCCAGCGTGCGCGCCACTGTCGTCGGGTTGGACTGCCGGGGCGAAGGTCCACGATGACATCGAACACGCGGCCCACCAGCACCTGCACGAGCTTGTGCTGGAGGGTGGGGGACTGCAGGTGAAGGCCGCGTAGCACTCCCGGGCGAGAGTGGGCCAGGTTGGTCTGGCGCCACGGGCGACGCAGCGGCCCAGGTGGGAGGCGGTCGGGGTTCCATAGTTCGACGAGACTGCCGCGTGCGTCGGCATAGCGGGGCATCCGAAGCACGGCTGCGTCGCCGAGTCCCAAGGGTTCTAGCTCCCAGTCGCTCACCGCTGAGCTCGCTGCCGGTTCGCTATCGTCGGGGTCATGACCACCTCGTGGTGAACTCGGCGCTGCTGGCCCTTTGCAACATCTTCTGCACCTGCTTGCGCTGCAGTACCAGGTCCTCCTCGGAAATCACACCATGGCGAACCCCGAGCTGTGCCGCCTCCAGACGAAGCAACGCGAGGCCCGGACGCTCGGTGCGGTCGAGGGCTTCTTCGAGGGCATCGGGGGCGGAGAGGTCGCCCGCTCGGGTGAGGGCGTGCACGGCATCGAGGGCGATGCGGGCGGAGATGGTGGGCAGCAGCGGCAGCTCTTGGCTGAGGGCGTCCCAGGCTTCGGCAGTGCTGAGATCGGGGTCTGGCAACACACGCGCGCGCAAGGCCCGTAGCTGTCCCACCGGGTCGTCAAACCCTGCCGCAAACTTCAGATCGGCGGGGTCGCGGTCCCCCAGATCAAGCAGCCGGCTGCACTTGTCCATCGCTCCGATCGTGAGCAGCGCGCGCGCCGCGTCGATTCTGGCCAGCAGCTCGTTTCGGGCATCGAACCGCAGCTCCTGGGCTTGGATGATCAGTGCTTCGGCATCGTCGTGGGCCTTCGCGGTGCGTCCCGTGGCGTCGAGGGTGTGGATGGCGAGGGCACCCGCCTGCACCGACAGCGCAGCCCCAGGCCGGAGCAGTCGCTGTACTTCGAGGGCCAGCTCCCGAGCGGGAAACAGCCGGCCGCTGGCGTAGGCGAGGCTGGCTTCGAGCAAGAGGCAACGGGCCAGCTGTTCCACATCGCGGGTGTCGCGAAGCGCGAGCTCGGCGCGGGCGAGGGCCTGGCGCGCGGGTTCGAGGTCGGGCTCGGCCAGCAGATGCAGGGCGCGGCCGAAGCGGGCCTGGGCGGCGAGGGCGGGAGAGCCGATTTCCTTGCCCATCATGTGAAGGCGCTTCCAGAGCTGGAAGGCTAGGGCGTGGCGGTGGGTGGTCAGCAGCGACTCGGCCAGCACCCGGGTGACCTGGTTCCAGCTTGGATCACCGACCGACACCTTGCGCCAGATCGCTGCGAGCTCATCGGCGGCTTCGCGGGTCTGGTATTCGCTGGCCCGAATCATGGCTGCGCCGGCGAGCGCGCGGTGGATGGCGTCGGCCTTGCCTTCGGCCTGGGCGCTGCGAAGGGACCGCTCCCAGGCCAAGAGCGCACCATGTCGGTCTCCGGCGCGCTCTTTGAGCTCGGCGTCGAGGGAGGCGAGCTGTGTCTCCAGGCTGGTCAGCTCGGGACCTGGGCCGTTGGCGGTGGCTTGAGCCAGAGCCGCGTGGGCGTCATTGAGAAGAGTGCGCGCGTCGGAGTGGCGGTCGGACCGATGGGCGATGGTGGCCCCGCGCACCAGCATCGGAAGCGCGAGCGCCGGCTGGTGGCCACGCAGCAGGTGCGAGGCCACCTCGGTGATGGACGGTCGACCGCGCTGACGCTGGAGGGTGCGCGCGATCCGGCGATGGAGCTCGGCGCGGGGGGTCGGCTCGATGAGCTCGTAGAGCAGGCTCTGTGGCCATCCATCCCCCAGTTGAAGCACCACTTGGCCGCCGGTCTGGGTCTCTTCGACCATGCCACGACGGGCCATCCTGAGCACGGTGCGCTCGACGGTGTGGGACTCCAGCTGAGTGATCTCGGCGACTGTGGCAGGGTCGCTACCGCCCCCCAACACCACCAGGGTATCGAGCAGGGCCCGCTCGATGGTGTCGAGGCGCGCCAGGGCATCGGCGTGGCGTTGGCGTTGGCGGGCTGGCACTGGCAAGGGAGCCTGCCGAAGGGCCTCCACGCTCTTCTGAAGCTCCAGTCCCCCATGGGCACTGCGCTGCAGCCAGCCGTCTCGCTCCAGTGCGCGGAGCTGGTGGACCATTTGTCCAGGCCAAACCCGGCCGTCCTCCACCATCCGCCACGCCAGAGCGCCACATGCGGCACCGCGCAGGCCAAGGTCGCGCAGCAGGCTCCGAGCGCCCGCCACGGACAAGCCTGACAGCTCGACCACATGGGGGTTCACGCCCGTGGTGGCGCCGGAGCAGAAGCGCCCGACGGCCTCGGGGCGCGGCGCGGGGGGCAGGGCGACCACCAGCTGGAGAGGCTCTCCTTCGATGGCCACTTGTTGGCGCAGCAGCTCGGTCAGGGCTTGTAGAGCATCGCTTTGGATCTGCTCCAGGTCGTCGACAATCAACACCCAGGGGCGGCCGTGGGTACGCACCGAGATGCGGTTCACGGGGGTGCCGCCGGCGCCTTTGGGTCCGAGAGACGGAATCTGGTTGCACAGGACCTCAAGCAGGTCGGAATCCTTGGCGGTCCCCCAAGAAAACCCGCGCCCATCCGCCCGCCCGATGTCCATGAACTTCTTGAGCAAGGTGGTGCGGCCGCTGCCTTCTGGCCCAGACACCACCACCAGTCCTCCGCTACCCGGTCGAAGGCGAGACAAGAGATGGACCATCTCGGCCATCTCGGCGTCGTGTCCGTGGGCATCGAAGTGGATGCTGTCTTCGTGGGCATCGAGAGACGCGAGCACCTGTTCTGCCGTGGCGTAGCGCTGGGCGGGGTCTTTCGAGAGCAGCCTCAGGCACAGTCGCGCGAACGGCGGCGGCACCCGGGGGTCGTGCTCGCGGGGGTCGACGGGGGCCTCGTTGAGGTGGCGTGCGAGGTAGCCGGCCACGGTGTCGGCCACGATGGGACGGCGCCCGGTGAGCATCACGTAGAGGACCGCGCCCAGGCTGTAGAGATCGGAACGGCCGTCGACGGGGTCGCCGCTGATCTGCTCGGGGGACATGTAGGCCGCAGTGCCCACCAGGGAGCCCACGGTAGTGAGCTGGGTGTGGAACTGACCGAGCGGCGCCTTGACGACCCCGAAGTCGGTGAGCTTGGCGTGGTGGTGTGCGGTCACAAGCACGTTGGACGGCTTGAGATCGCGGTGGATGAGCCCCTGGCTGTGGACGTAGGCAAGCGAGCTGCAGATGTCGCGGAAGATCTGCTCTACGAGGTCGAAGCGGCCCGGGGGTGGATTGCGCGCCCAGCGCTCGATGAGAGTCTCGAGGTCGGTGCCTTGGATGCGCTCCATCGCAATCCACGGGTAGGCGCCCGCCCGCCCGGACTCGTAGACGGCGACCACTGCCGGATGTCGCAGGGCCCGCAGCGTGAGGAATTCGCGGCGGAAGCGCCGGGCCTCTTCGTCGTCGTTGCGCCCGGGATGCAGCACCTTGACGGCAAAGCCATCGCCGTCTGGTGTCGTGGCGGCGTAGACCGTGGCCATCCCGCCCACGCCGAGCACTTCACCCAACAGGTACTTGCCGACCCGGTCACCGGTCAGCGGAGGGTGCGTCAGTTCTGGCGTGGCTTCCGACACCGAGCGGTCACTCCGTCGGACGAGGCGCGTGGCGAGCAGACCATCTTGGACGGTGCTGAGCCGCTTGCAGCACACCCGCTGCCCCCGACCCGAGCGCCGCTGTCGAGGTCGGCAGAGCATAGCGGACCCGAGGGGTCCGGGGGGGAGTGGACCTCAGAGACCCGATGCGCCTCTGGATGACTGTCCGAGTGTGGGCACCAAAAATGGGTCTGCTCGGCTCAGCCAAGCATGCGGGTGGCCGCGTTCCGGTCGATGCCTCTCGCTTGAATCTTTTCAAGCTTGGGCGTGTTCTGCTGGAGCTTCTCCGCCACCTCTGCGGCCAGCTGCTTGGCCTGATGTA
>Ga0315321_10000916_pt1 | contig 22387 bp, 16 predicted proteins | sample M180m21515metaG_FD_203464 | JGI IMG/M metagenome (GOLD analysis project Ga0315321, IMG submission 203464) | Ammonia-oxidizing marine archaeal communities from Monterey Bay, California, United States - M1 80m 21515 | ecosystem: Environmental > Aquatic > Marine > Intertidal zone | place: USA...
TCACCACCGTTCATTGAGAAAGTGCTGTCGATCGTGTCGCCGGTGGCAGTGAATCCGAAATCAGTGGTTGAGCCATCGGGTCCGATTGCGTTTTTGGCGACGGTGATTTGGACGCCTTGGGTATTGGTGTAATCGACCGTGATGAATTCGCCATTGTCAAAGTCCAGATTGACGCTGGCGTCCTGCATGGTGTAGGTGCTGCCGGCATCTAAATCGCCCGCGATATCGATTGAATCGAGGAACCAGCCTGCAGGAAGAATTTCTTTCAAATTGTATTCGCCAGCTGTCAAATTGAACGACTCCGAGTCACCATCGCTCAGAAACGCTTTTACGAAATCTTGTCCACCTAGGATTTGCGTGGACGAATCAGCGGAAGACAGTTGGAACTCAAACTCCTGTTGGGGGTCACTTCCAGTTGTGACATATTTGTTAATCGTAAGCGTTCCAGAGGCCACCTCAGCGTCACCGATTTGCTTGAACTGGCTTATGAATGGCGTGCCACCGTTTTCTAAACCATTGGAATCCGAGTTAACTGTGATTCTTTCGATCAAGTCTCCTCCCGTCGCCTGTATTGAGACCTTGTTGCTGCTAGACAAGTCTGCATAACTAGCTTCAAGGACGACCAGTTCAGATGGGCCGCTGGGTTTCTTCAGGAGAACTTCAAAAGTTATGGTGGCGTCTTGTTCGATGGTTGGCGCACCGGATCCAGTGATTCTCTCAAGATTCATCGTAATGAACGAAATGTATTGAGAAGAGTCGGCGGCTTGCAACACAACGTCGGTGAATCCATCGCCAGATGCTGTTCGTATCGAACCGCCTTGGACCCGAAGTTGCTCGTCGTCTGTAATCATGATCAGGCTGTCGTTGTCAACAACCGGGTTGCTTGTGACCCCGTTCTGACCGGCGTAACTCAAGAACTGACCGTTTCTAGGATCGACGATTTCAGCCGAACTGCTTCCCAGTGAAATTAGACGTACACCATCTTCGATCGTGCCTCCCAAGTTAATATTTGAACCGCCCAGCAGAATCGAAGCCGCCTTCATTCCCACTGTGCCGCCATATTTTTCACCAGAGACGTCGATGGTGCCGAGGATTTGAATCTCTGAACCGGATTGGCCACCTGCGTGAATGATGACGTCACCACCCTCTTGACCTTGTTTCGCGACGAGCTCTCCGGAGCTTCGGATATTACCTCCATCGGAAACCAAGAATATCCGACCGCCACGATTTTCTGAGCCGTTTGCTCGAACTACCCCTTCGTTATTAATGGCCAGTCCATAAACATTGCCACCGTTCGCAACAAGCTCTGCTTGCATGGCAGAAATCAATCCAGTGTTGGTGATGCCTGTGCCTCCCAGCGATTCAGAAGTCGCTCGGACTACCAAAGAGGGGGATGCCGCATCCACCAATTGAATGCTTTGCCCTGCGGCAAGGCCGACGGTTCCATTTTCAGCAGAAAGAACCCCGTGGTTTTCGACACTCGCGGATAGAAGATAGATGTCGCCGGCTAAAGCCTGAACCTCGCCATTATTGATGATCGAAGCCCGTGAGTTGCCTTCGAAATTCAGGTCGCCACCCTGCATGAAGTTCTTGTTGCTGATATCGAGGGTTGACGCTACTAGACCGTTAACGTTGATCCTGGCGTCTGCCCCCACAACGATCCCGTTGGGATTGATGAGGAAAACGTTTCCATTGGCCTCGAGGTTTCCCAGTATTGCGGAAGGGTTGCCGCCAACGACACGGTTCAGGGCAACCGAAGAATTATTAGGTTGGATGAATCGAGTTGTCTCACCCTGCTGAATAGAGAAATCCTGCCAGTTGATAACCGCTCGATCTGTAAATTGCTGAATGGTGCGTGTGTTGCCTGCCTGCGAAATCGCGGCGCTCCCAGCGACGACAGATCCCGCACCTGTCGCCCCCTCGGCAAACGCAACGCATGGTTGCATAAGCAGAAGAAAGATCTGGAGCCCGATGATGATCTTCCTCGTAGGGATTCCACTTGCGGAGCCAATTCGGACTATTCGTCCGTCTTTGCTGGTGGCAGCCTCATGCTGGACTCTTAGCCGTTTCATCTTTACCGCCATGGCGGGTTCCTTGGGAATAATCTCGTTTGGAGCTGACCGATTGTCGAATCGAATAAGCAGGTGGGGTTCCGCAGTTGGGTCTGTGCTGTGACAAAAATTCGCAAATTATTGGCTTGGAGCACTTTGTGGGAAAAGTGCTCGGCCATGGTTCCCAGCAGATGTTGCGGTGCAACATCGCTTGCGTGGTGCCGGAAAGCACCACACGCTGCGCGGATCAATAAATGGCGTCATTGACTTTGGTCGCAGTAGTCCCGCGGTCTGGCGTTTTGGTTTAAGTTGATGCAAAAGGAGCCGATCCCCCTGTTTGCCCATGCAAATCACAACCCTGCCGCTAGTCGGACGTTGGAATACATCGCCGAATGGAGACGCTTTCAGTGTGCACCAGCTGTTACTAGTTCCGTTTTTGCCAGTTTTCAGTCTCGCAATGCTCCCCTGTTTCTGGCGGTTATGGCAATTATCACGACTACCTTAAAAATAGCCGTGCGTTGGAAGGATTGCCACACTAAACCGAGGAATTTTGGAGAGGCTCGGTCGGTTTTTCCTGTGCTGAGGCGGAACGATCTTTTCCCGTCCCCTAGAGGCATCGGTTCAAAACTAGTGAACACACGTGGAGCTTTTTTGCTGACGACTTTTGGTCGCCTCCGGAATAGGATTTTTTTCTGCGATGCTTAGTCAGTCAGAAAAAGAGGCGTGCTTGCCGGAAACCAGATGTTCGTTTCGGGCAGCAACCGGGGTTTTGCCCTGCTTGTCGGATGCGGCATGAAGCGATGGATAATATCGACGAGCTGCCAAATCGTTTTTGGTACGAAATTCTGCCAAGGTTGGGGGGGCAGAAGATCGGTTGAGTGCAGGAGTGGTCACCGCGATCGTGTTCTTTCTCGTTTCGAATCTTGACACGCATCCATGCGTCCACATGGCGAGGTTTGATCTAACTCGTCAGCGAAGCTTTGAGGTTTCGCGATCATGGGCAATCTGGTTATCACGGTGTCAGGTTGGAGCGTGAGTCGATTGATTCCTTGTGTTTTTCAGTGGTCGTTTCAATTGAGGGGGGGCAGTCCTACGGTGGCCTTTAGCTGCGATCCACTTGCTCAAGTCGAGCTCTGAGTGATGGCACCAAGAGATTCGTTTTGCAATCGATAGGAAATTGAAATCGAGTGGACGGGTCACGATCATTCACAACATTGATCGCACCGATCTGGGGGCCACGCATCAGTGGATTGATGATGAGCAGATCGTGCTTGATTGCCTGGAAGAACATTTTCAAAAACAAGTCAATAAGTGACCAATGCTTTTGCGTTTGGAGTGCTCGTTCACTGAATCGAGACACTAATCGATTGCTGTTTGAGTGTTCGCAAAGCGGTCCGTGGCGATTCAATGAGTCATCGCATAGGTGACGATGTTGATCCCCAGCGGATACGAGACGCGAACGGAGTACTCTTTGAAGTACTCTGGTGATTCGCCTTCACGTTCCCAGCCATCGCCGATGTCGTTGTTGTGGCAAAGCAGTGCCATCAGGCGGTTCGAGTCGTCAAAGAAACCCCAGAAGTGGGGAGCCTCATCGCCCTCTGGATCACCGTGCCAGTATTCGAACGTCTGACCGCGTTGCCATGCGCGAATGCTGGGAACTTGTGGTACGCCTTTGAGGTCGTAAACGAGATGAAAGATTTCGTGTTCTGGCCCAAGTTCCTTGGGCTCGCGATCCGGGAACACTCGTTTCATTTCCGAGTAGACGTGCCGCCAGCCACCTGGTGCCCAAAAGTCGTCCGCCATCATGAATCCACCGTTAAGCAGGTAGTTTCGTAATGCTTCTGCGTCTTGCCGGCTTAGAATCATCTCGTTCACGTTCGACATGAAAATAAAAGGATAGTCGCACAGATCGGGATCAGTGAACCGGAGCACCTTGCCGTTGGGATCCACTTTCATCGATGTCAGTTCCTGTAATCGCGCGGAAAAATTCCAGTCGCAATCCGGGAAGTCATTGTCCCATTGTCGCCCCGGGCGGTATTGCAGGGAATCGTATTGAATCCGCGCGAAGGTAAAGACATCCTCTTCAAAACCTTTGTCAAGTGTCCACGTAGGGTAGTCGTTGCGATTGGCAACCGGGCCACGCCCACCCATGAAACCACGCTGGAATTGCGCAGCACTGATCACGGCAAACAGTGAGAATGAAATTCCGAGGACGCTCAGGGATGCGACGCTCAGGAATACTTTGTGTCTTATCAAGAGGAGCCTGTTTGTTTCTGTTCGGATGGTTTCTGGTGTGGCCGTCAATGAAGCTCAATCACGGTTAGCATTAGCACGATCGGGACGAGAGGTTTGATCTATCCGAGCTCATGAAATCTGATGCCATTCTACATGAGTCGTTTGGTAAGGTTGATCGCCTTATGGTAGGCGTAGGTTGGGTCGCTCAGGCATAGGAACGGCATGCCGCTATGATAAGCAAAAAGCCAAGAACGTTGTCTCGGTAAATGACTTTGAAGATCAGCGAAAATTGCTCGGTTTTTTCCCCCTCAACTACTTTTCATGATCTCTTCAATGGGTGTTTGGAAAGGAAAATCGGTTCATTGCTTTTTTTCAGATTTGATTTCTTCCAGCGTTAGACGCTGGTCTTCGTTGGTGTCTTTTGATTGAAACATCTTCGTCAGTGCGGGCACGTTGCGATTTGTTGGATCACCTATGAATTCTTCTAGCGTCACGAAACCATCCTGATTTTGGTCTCGCCGTTGGAATAGTTTGGCTGGGTCACGCTGCGTGCGGTTGTTCTTTTGCATCGCATCACCCTGGTTCCCCAAATGCCGTTTCCCGGATTTGCTGGAGTGCTTCTCCGTTTTGGATGATTGTGCTGCCGCAGACGCGACCGCTGGCCCCCCTGGTGTCACGACTGCTGCCGGATAGGGTGTCGCTGTTGGATTGTCGTAGGGAATCAGATAACGAGGGTCGGGTTTGACATTTGCAGGGGCACCGCCGAGAGAACTGATCATATGTTTGCCGCGTTTCTCAGGATCATAGCGGGCGGTTGATGGTAGTGATGCGACCCACTTGTCAAGTTTCACTGTCAGCGCTTTGACGATTTCTGGTTCTTGGTAGGCAAGGTTCGTCAGTTCGGCGGGATCTGCTGCGATATTGAATAGTACGGTGGTGTCATCTTTTCGCCACAGTTTCCAGTCACCTTCACGAACTGCTTGCCCGGTGTAGAAGTCCCAGTACATGGGCTGGCTACGGCTCAGTTCAGTGGCAGCACCAGCCAAGCGAGGCATCAAATCAATGCCATCGAATTCGGGAGGAATGTCGCCTCCGCCCAAGCTCACTGTGGTCGCAGTGAAGTCAAGGGTGGTGACCATTTCATCGATCAACTGCCCAGGTTGAATTTTCCCTTTCCAGTAAGCAAACATGGGGACGCGGATACCACCCTCATGCAGCCAGCCTTTCGTACCCCGCATCGGGACGTTGTTGGATCCATTCCAGCTGCCGATCGGGCTGTTGTGAGTCTGTTTTCCAGGTGCTCCGTTGTCTCCAGCAAACAGAATCAATGTGTTTTCCTCAATCCCATTCTTTCGCAGGGTTTGAACGAGATCACCAACGGCATCATCCATTGCTTTGAGTAATGCCAAACCCTGCCGCCGAATATCGTTCTGCGCGTCGTTGTAGTGTGGGTAAGTCTGTTTCGGAAAGTCTTGATAATACGGGTCGCTTTTCCTGATCATTGGCACGTGTGGCCCGTAGATAGGGAAATACAGAAAGAACGGCTTGGTTTTGTTGCGAGTGACGAAAGCCTCGGCAAACTTGCCCTGCAGGATGACTCGATTTTGCAGCTCTTTGGGCCACGTTGACTTTTTTTGGTGGGGAACCAAGTTGCCTTTGAGATCAAGGTTGGTGCTTCCCGCTGTCATCGCACCCACCCAGTACTCGTCAAAGCCGCGACTGCGAGGATCGTACTTCTTGTTTGGGTCATCATTGGGGCCGCAGTGCCATTTTCCAGAGAAACCAGTGACGTAGCCGAGTGCCTTCATGCGATCTGCGATCGTGAGCAGTGGCTTGCCAGCCATGTCCGTTCTTTCGGGGTAGACCCTTGGCAGATTGCCCATGCCCGCACCCGCGTCCATTTTGTTGTCTGCGAATCCAAACTCGTTTTGAATCCGACCGGCCATCAAGCCACAGCGTGATGGGCGACATTGCGGTGCAGAACTGTAGCCAGCCCTCATCAAAGCACCGGCCTTCGCCAAAGCATCCATGTTGGGAGTGTCGACATTGCCGTCGATCCCGTGAAGGCCAAGGTCTGTGTAGCCATGGTCATCTGAATAAATAATGATGACGTTCGGCTTGGCCTTCACTTCCGCCCCCCTCGTCTTGGATGAACATGGGAAGGCGAATGCCACCAACACGCAAATTGTAAAAACACGATTCATCAGGTTTCTCTAGGATTTAGTTCGTTCGGCATTACACGGGCAGGTGTGAACACATGGATGATCGCTTTCAGCGTTAAATTCGTCATCCCAAGTAAGCCAATCCCTTGGATGGCGTCGTGCGTTGGAACTGCGGGTAATTCAGTGAGATGATTCTCGTCATCTTCCTGATGCTGACGACGCGTGACTGGCTTTCCATTGTAGCTGTTGCAATCACTGCACAAGTTGACGCTACCGTTTGCTACAAAGTCTGACGGAAAAAATGAAAAGGGCTCAGGCTGAGTGCCTGTCTGGTGGTGACCAAAGAATGGTGATCAAAGATTAGCGAAATGCATTAAACTAGCCGTTACGCACCAACTGGCTGTCTCATCAGAGGTTCAGGCCACCGTCCGCGTTACCGCACTTTTTTGGATGAGTCGAAGTTTGAATATCACCCGCACTGTATCGTTTTGTATGGCATTCTTACTTGCTGCACCCTGTATCGCTGGCGATGAGGTCGCGGATCCGGGACTCGCAAAAGCACTGGTCGACAATTTTGGCGATGCAAAATTCAAAGGGCGGCAGGCAGAACGTGGGGCATGGCAGTTTAAAGATGGAGTCGCGAGTTGTGTGTCCGACCCCGTTTTGTACAAGAAATACAAAAACCACGGACCGATTCTCAAGTGGCCTCGCAAATTTGACGACGCCAAAATTCAATTCGAAATGAAGGCCAAGGATTGTCAACGTGTCGTGTTCACGCTCAATGGTGATGGCCATATCTTCCGCGTCACCTTGGCGGATGAACGACCCGATGCACCTGCGGGCACATCCAAGGTTCCTACACGTTTGATTGCGTGGGCAACCAAGTCTTCCAAGCAGAACAAGGGCGACACGATCAAACCCAAGGGGATGCCTGACCTGACGGATGTCAATGATGAATGGGTGACGGTGAAACTCGATCTGAAAGGAACGCAGGCGGTGCTAAGCATTGGTGAGTTTCAAGCTGAAATTCGTCATGCGGCACTCTCTCGTGAAAAGAACATGATCATGTTGACTTTTGCTCATGGTGAAATCGCAGTACGTAAGTTTAGTTTTTCGCCTGTTTCTGTTTCCAATTCGGTACCACCGCAGAAACGCTAACCCAAGTGGGGGCAGGCACAAAGATGTTTTCGGGGGGATTCGCGTCGTATGGGAAGCGTCGCGGTGCCACAAATATCAATCCCACGAAATTCACGGTTTGGTGTCCTCGATCGAGTCCAGGTTCGTAATAGAGAGGGTGTGCTGTGCATGTCATCATTGAAAGATTTGAAGAGCACCGGACACCTGCTCTCCCAGGGACGACGGGATCGGAACCTGAATTCGACTTGGTAAATCTCGTTGAGCTTATTTACGCTACCACAGGTCGGCTATTTTCAGAGAGAGTATCTTCAACGTGTTAGCAGTGGTCAGTCGCAGGAAAGCAAGGAGAAGCTTAGTGAAAAAGTTGCCCGGTATATCATTGGTGTTGGTCGTCGTAATGTTGGTCGCTGGTGTTCCTTCTGTGCTGGCTCAGGAGGCCAACGTCATCGAGAAGCAAAGGAGTAAGCTCATCAATCGCTTCCCGAAATCCGACGCCAACAAAGACGGCAAACTGGACGACGCGGAGTTGCTCGCATTGCGAGATTTCTTGCAGAACAGACGCAGGAAATCGGATTCTGCGCCGGCTGAAAATGGTAAGTCGCAGGCGGTTGCTGATCCTTGGAGGACAGCAGGATTCAAACAGGTGAACACGATGGGCGGTGGCGAAGCGGCGATTCCTGAGAACGGGAAGTTTCGAGTTTTTGTCTTGATGGGGCAATCCAACATGCACGGCACTGCTCGGGCAAATGAGTTGAAGCCTCCTTATGCAGAAAAGCATGAGCGGATTCGAATTTGGGCCAATGGAAGCTGGGAGTACTTTGTACCGACGCAACGATTCGGTCCGGGGGTTTCGTTCGCCCGTCAGCTTGCCGAGTTCTGGCCGGATGACACCATTGGTATCATCAAAATCTCCATTGGTGGTACGGGGATTCGTGGTTTTGAAAAAGACTGGTCCCGGGAGCGGGCAAGTCTTACCTTTGATGGCGAGAAAGGTTCGCTCTACAAGGATTTGATGAATGCAGTGACCGAAGCCAAGAGAATCTCGAAGCCCGAGTTTTGCGGTTTCTTTTGGAAGCAGGGGGGGGCTGATGGCACGAAAAAGGTTCTCGCAAATGAATACTATGAAACTTTCAAACAGCTGATCTCAGATCTGCGTTCGGATCTGGGCGTGCCGGATTTACCTGTGTTTGTGCCCAGCTACACGGACGACGGCGGACTCATCAAGGCGTTCACGGCCAAACTGAGTGATCAAGACCGTGCCACAATCAAGGAACTGCGGGCGAAGGAAGTGGCGGAAGAGAATCTGCGAGTCGAGGTGTTGCTCAAGTTCCTCAATGATGCGAGCCCTGCCAAACGGAGGCAGCTTTCCGGAAAACGACCGTACATCGCGGGGGTTATCGCTGCTCAGAATCGGGCAGGTCGCGAAATCGCCGAGGTCACGACTCTCTTTCCCGGCCAATTGCCCAAAGGGCCCGATGGAACGCACTACACCGCAGAGGGTTACATCACGCTTGGGAAACTCACGGCTACCGCAGTCGAAGACTATTATCAGGAAAAACGGTAGCAGGTCGTGTTCGGATTCAAACGTGGTCTGAATCCCCTCGCAGTTGGCTCCGAAAATGTGCCCGTTTCCAACTGATAGCGTGTTTCAATGGTTCAGGGCTGTTGCGGGGCCAGCAATTCCAATTCGGCAAAAACGGGGCGGTGGTCTGATGCCAATGATTCATCGATCACTTTGGTACTCAGCAGACGAAAACGGTCGGCCTTGCGATAGAAAATGTAGTCGATACGCGACTTTGGAGCGGTTGCAGGTGAGGATGCCACTGGCACAGCTTCGATGGCACATGTCCATTTTGAGAGTAGGGTCTTAACGGGCTCTGCCTCCGGTTTGGCGTTCATGTCGCCTGCCAAAATTGTCGGCATCGAATCTTTGTCTCTCGCGAACAGCCGGTTGATTGCGTGGGCTTCTGCAACGCGATCTTCGGGCACGTTGTGTTGGAAATGGGTACTGATAAAACGCAGACGTTCGTCGTCTGATGTGCGAACGGTTACTGCAATCGCACCGCGCGGATAGGTCGTTTTTTCCGGTGTGCTCTCCGTGTAAGGCAAGGGCTGGATGAGTACATCGAGAATCTCGTGGCGCGTCAGAACTGCATTGCCAAAAAGTCCGCCTTCGTAGTGCTGTGTCGGCCCAAAGCGAACAGCCATGCCAGTGAGTTCTGCAAGTCGCCGGGCTTGGTGTACTTGTCCTGAACGCTTCACCCCCACATCGACTTCCTGCAATGCAACGAAATCAGGACGTGACTGTTTGATCACTTTCGCCAAACGTTCCACATCATAGACACCATCCGTACCCAAGCCGTAGTGAATGTTGTAGCAGAGCACGCGGATTGTTTCGTCGGCCTTGCAATGGTCAATAGTGAAGCTGATCGCGATCATTGCAATTGCAAGACTAAACGTGTTGCGCAGGGAAATCATGTCTTCGTTTCAAATTGTGAGAAAGGCGGTTTTCGATTGGTCTTGATCGTTAGGAAACAGTTCGCGTGCGTCGGCAAATCTCTTGCCCGCTCGTGTGGCGTCACTTTTGGTGTAGCTCATGACCTACAATGGACAGATGTTTGTGGTGCAAGGGATCAGCGGGGCTTCAACGATTGCTGAATCGGGTACATCATTGTCAAAGTTGGGTGCTAATGCCTCGAGGAAGATACAAGCTGCTGTAGTGAAGAGATTGTACTCGTCCGGTAATCATTTTGGGGCGAGTTTTGGTGGTGGGGCTGCTGATGCAAGTTTGATTTTTTCTGTCATCACCTCGATGTTTAATTATTTAGCGGCGTTGACCCCTTTGTCCGTTGCAGCCAATTGTCCGAGGTTCTTGCGTTGGGCTCAGTCGGAAGATGAGTGAGAATCATGGTCGGATGGTGAGGGAAATCCGTAGGTCCAAACACATGCCATTGCCGCTAGAATGGGTGCCGCGAGGAAAATCAGAGACATGGTCACCGTTTGTACGATGTCGTTTCCCCAATAGGATGCCGACAGGCCAATGGCACTGGCACCAATCACTCCGGGAATGATGAATCCCCACATGCGAAGGTGACGCGGGTCAGGTGTCTGACATAAAGTGAAAAAACCTTGCAGGCTTCTAGGTTCATTTTTGGGCTTGGCAAGGACATACCACCACTGCAGAAAAAAGAACGCCAGCCAGGTAGTGGTAATACCCATCCCCCAAGCCAGCATCTTGTACAGGAAGTCCTGCTTGTCGAAATACCACTCAAATTTCATTAAATATGCGGCTTGTCCAAGGATGATAAGCGTTGCCCAAATCATCCACATCGCTGCGAGAATCCAAGTCAAACGCCGGGAAAATAGAGCGTCGGTCGCTTTCGTTACGGCTTGATCGTTGTGTTCCTTGTTTGCGTTTGCAGTGGATGCGTTTGCAGTGGATGCAGAGATCAATTCAATGTCTGTTTTGATTTCACTTGCGTTTTGGTATCGCCGTTCTGGCTGTCCTTCAAGAGTTTTGAGAATAATCTCATCGAGGCGACTATCGATTCCAGATTTTTGCGAGGGTGGATCGAAGCGGCCGACCGGCATTTCGCCTGTTAGTAGTTCGTAAAACACAACTCCCAGTGAATATAAATCGGCTCGGTGGTCGACTGATTTTGTTTGGTGCATCTGTTCTGGTGCCATGTACAGCGGGGTTCCCATGACTTGATGATCACCGGTTAGGGACAGGTCGATTTCTTCCTGTCGCATTAATTTTGATAGCCCAAAGTCGGCAATTTTTATATTGCCCCGTGAATCGATCAGCATGTTTTCCGGCTTGATATCACGGTGGATGACACCGGTGTTATGAGCGTATTGAAGGGCATCGCAGATTTGCGGCACAATTTTTAACGCTTCGGTCGGTGATAGGCGTTCCCTCTGCATGAATTGCCGCAGGTTTGGTCCATCGACAAACTCCATCAGTAGATAGTAAAGGGAATCCCGTTTACCAAACTCGTGAATAGTGACGATGTTTGGATGATTGAGTTTTGCCATTGCTTTTGCTTCGCGCTCGAAGCGATCGGTGAAAGCCGGTTTGCCTCTCACCTCGGGCGATAGGATCTTGACTGCGACGATGCGACCAAGTTCCTTCTGTTTCGCTTTGTAGACGACACCCATACCACCTCGCCCGAGCAACTCGATGAATTCGAGGTTTGGGAAAACGGACTCGAGATTTTGCAACGAGTGAAATTCGGTATTTGCGGTCGTGTCGATGTCGACCGTTGCCTGATTTGCACTGTCCTCCGGTGCTTGTGGCCCGAGGCCAACCAGTACAAGGCATCTAGGGCACAGCCCATTGGGAGCATCTTGGGGGACGGTTGACCTGCATTGGGAGCAAACGGAGGGTTCATTCATGATTTAAGTTCATGTAGGGGCAAAGTGCTGTTGCATAGGCACTACAGTCATTCGGGGTTTCAGTAACGCGGAAATTCCAAAATGCTTGATTTATTCTGACAGTGCATCCAAAAGACGGTGGATTTCGGGATCAATTTCCGATTGATCCTCCACTGTGCGGCTTATTTCGCTGCGAAATAGTTGCTGATAACGGAGACGCAGGCGGTAGGCAGTTTGTTTCGCGGCGTTCGGGGTGATGTCCAGCTTTTGGGCAACGCTCACATATAAAGAGTCGCTTCCTTGTTCAGTCAGCGTGCTTTTCAGCTCTTCAAAAGCATTCGACTGTCCGCGGTCGCTTAGTTCTTGTCGAAGCTGGTTCAGGACACGGTCCAAGGCGGTCAGAACCCATTGTCGATCGAATGCTTTGTCCGGATTCATGGATATGGCGGGTTGGATTTGGAATCTGGTTTCGCCGTCGTCAAAATCGAGTGAAATCAGCGTTTGGTCTCCACCCCGCTTTTTGCTGTTGGCTTTGTTCCATTCATTTGCCATGAAATTCTTGAAGGCAGTTAACAGGAAGGAACGAAATCGTCCGCGTTCTAAGCTTGGCTTGGAAAAACTCTGCTTCTCAAGCAGATAGACGAAAAAGCCCTGGGTAAGATCCTGTGCCATATGCTCATTGTCGGTTCGTCGACGAGCGTACGCGTAAAGCGGAAACCAGTATGCTTCGCAAAGGGTTGCGAGAGCTGCCTGCGATTCGGAAGAATCAGGGTCTGCAGCATGAAGAATCATGCTCCATTGAGTTGTCTGGAATCGGTTTTCGTTGGGAACTGACGCTTTATCAGACTCGTGAATGTTCATGCTTGCGAATTCCCGAATCAGTGACTAATTCAAACGAGAATGAAAGCACGTTTGTAGAAGCTCAGAACAACCTCGAGGGCAATTCTAACCGGCGGCGCAGATGAATGTCCAATCTTGCTACTCACGTTTGTCAACTTATCTTAAATCCACGGCAGGCCTACTTATATCCTTCACCTGCTCCGCCACCCTGGCCAGCGCGCACCAATCAACTTGGATACGCACTGGTTGATATGCACACAGAGAATTATCAGTTCAATCAGTCACCGATCCATCCGCCATCAAACAGTCCGTCGGCATCGAGCACGCCGCTGTTACCAAGGGACGTTCCCTGTTTGCCATTGAACCCGACATACACAGTGCCGCCAGCGGGGATACATTTCGCCCATTCCGCTCCTGTCACGTTGTGTTCGTACAGGCCATTACCCAAGTCGGTCGTTGCGACGCGGCAACCCCAAGGTGCACCGGCAATCGTGTGGGTACTGAGGAAACGGAAGTTCCAGTCATTGAGCTTTCCATCCGTTTCATTGTTCACGGCGAGTGCCGCGGTGAAGCCACCCCACCATAACTGGCCATCAACGTCGGCCGAAACGCGGTCAGAAGTGCCCGATGGCGAATCCGTTGGCGGATCGGTTGCCGGTGAATTCGTCGTTTCAAAGTCATCGATCCAGCCGCCATCGAACAGGCTGACTGCATCGAGTTGCCCTGAATTACCCAAGGGCAGACCTTGGCTTCCATTGAAGCTGACGTACATGGTTCCACCAGCGGGTATCGACTGACCCCATTCGTAGCCCGAGACGCGATGCTCGTAGAGACCACCGCCCAGATCGATTGTCTCAACCGTGCAGCCCCATTGGTCCTGCGAAATGATGTGGGAACTGAGAAAGCGGAATTCCCAATCATTCAGCATGGTGTCAGATTCGTTGCGAACGGCGATGATCGCGGTGAAGCCTCCCCACCACAACTCTCCATCGACCTCGACTGCGATATCATCGATGTAGTAGGTTGTTGAGTCGTCGACCGGTGGCACTTCAGGGCTGTCATTAGTTGGTGGATCTGCCGGATCATCACCAATGCTTGGGGGGCCTCCAAGGTCTTCCAAATGGTATCCCAGAGGGTCTCCCAGGACGACCATGCTCTGGAAGTACTCAAGTACACGGGCCTCCGAGACCTCGAGTGCTGGCCACTGCGGCCAGTCCCAGGTGTCATTCATGAATGGCTGCATTTGGTCATGGCTCAGTACGGTCAGATGGTTGACGTCATGAGCGATAGCCACACCTTCGATCGGCAGCATGCCGTGCGCCCGATCATGCATCCAGCCCGCGTAGTGCGGTTCCATCTTCAAGGTGTTGATGAACGTCTCTTCATAGCCATTCGCAATCAGGTAGTCCGCGAAACCTTCGTGGCCGTACTGAACAACCATGGCCATGACATCGGCGGAATCGCCTAATCTTGCCGTTCGTGAAATGTCCGCGACGACTTGCGGATCAAACGTACTATCGGCCATCCAGCCGACCTTGGCGCCTTGCATCGCGTACCAAATACCGACGCCTTGCTGGTCGTTGCCCCAGGCTTGGGCGTTGTTGGTCAGGGAATTTGCAAACGCCCACGCACCTACGTCATCGATCGTGACATGGCCCAGACCGACGAAATGTCGCAATTGGTTGTAGCAGAGCACGGCTTCGGTGGTAATTGCGGTCCTGCCACCAACAAGTCCATCGTGACCAGTATGGTTGCTGCCGTGGGACATCCCCAAGCTCGCGAGATCAGTGAACTCACTATCCATTGCTGGATGGTGGTTGTGTTGAGCAGATGCGGTCTGCCATCCAATGAATGAGGCGAGCATGAAGACCGCAAAATAGTGACACTTGTGATAAGCGTACAACATGGAATTCTCCAAGAGTTGAGAGTGATTAGATTTTGAGAATAGGTTTCTGGATTAGCACTCAAAGAGTGAAATGGAGGAATGAGAGTAAGCGTTAAGCCGGCAGCGTTTATCTCTTTTTCAGGTGGACTTTTTTTAGGTTGGTCGACCACGCTGATTGTTCGCTGAATAGCGAAAGTAGATCGCGAGATAGCCACGACTCGAAGCGTTTCGATTTGCCATCCTTAATTGTGTTCAGCAGGTTGTGAATCGCCTGCATCCCAGAGAATCGTGCAATTACGGATATGCTCCATCGAGTTCAGCACAAATGCGCTTTTCCTTCCGTTTGTCGGCCACGCAGCACTGCCGTCGATTGGCGTGATGCGTAACGAAGGTGGGTGCAAAAACGCGTTGGCTTGAACGTCTCAGGTGATTGGCTTGTCGGCAAAACCTCCTGCTTGCTTGAGAGTCTGACGGGTCAGGTGCACAGGAATGGAGACCGCTTTCGAGTCGGATCGCTAAGTCTGACAATCTGGGGCGTAAGGCATCTCTTGCCCTCGAATAGAAGCTGATGTCATGTTGCTGATTAGCCAGATCATTACTGATGCTTTTGCCGGCGCCGTGGGTCAGCGGTGTTGAACTGAAGGCGCCACGTTTGTCAAGATCTAGGTGCTGAAACCTCAGGCCAGGAAGCCAATGGGAAACACGTGGCCAATTCGCTGCATCGTTAGGCAACCTATCCTTGTTCATGCCGTTATTATGATGCCTGAAACTGCATCTCTCGGGAGATTGCGGAATGACGCACCGCGGTTTATCGGGTAGTGTTTGCCCCCCCACACGCACATTCCCCCCCCCACTGGCATGCTCGCATTCACCGCGTGACGTGCCCGACCACTGTTGTGGCGTTGCAGTGCGTTGTGTCATGAACCAAGACGCTTTGAGGCGTCGATTCCAGTCGGTTGGTGTTGTGTTTTTGGGGCGAGCGTCGTTGGCCTGAGTCACGATCTTGCCCGCAGGGAGAAACCTTGTCATCGGTTGCAACGACACATGTGGTTGACGTGTGATGAAGAGTTTCCCGACTGCAGTTCTCTCGCTTTTGATTGTTCCGCATTTCGCGGGTGGGTTGGATGCTCATCCAATAACGATTGGGTTACTGTAAGATGCTCGCTTTGGATTATTCCCTGCTGCCCGTGATCAGCTGCTGTTTTAGCCACGTGCGACATTTGTCAGGGTGACCACTCAATCAGGTTGGGGATTTACCATGATGCCTGCAAACGTTTCATTGATCGCGATAGGTTTGGTTGTTGGTCCATCCTTGACAGCCTTTGGGCAGCAAGCAGCACCGCATCCGACTTTGCTGAAGTCATTGGGGTACGTGTTGCAAGCTGACAAACTTGCCAAAAGCCAAGCTGCGGCTGTTCAGGAATTAACCCGATCAGATCGTGATTTGATTGTGATTGACGCAGCCTACGATGGGACGACGCGTTGGACAAAAAGAGAGCTGGATGCGATACGCAGGGGTAAAGCAGGCCGACTGATGGTCTGTTATCTGTCCGTAGGTGAGGCAGAGGACTATCGGCCGTATTGGAAGGCACATTGGGATGCTGACAAAGATGGTTCGCCTGATTTGAACGCACCAGCATTTTTGAATGCCGAAAATCCCGACTGGCAAGGCAACTACAAAGTCAAGTATTGGGACCCGCAGTGGCAGGAAATCATATTGAAGGAGGTGCAGTTGATTATCGAACAGGGGTTTGACGGCGTGTATTTAGATATCATCGACGCGTTTGAGTTCTTCGAATACGACGCCCGCTCTGACGATTGGATTGACCATCGTCCCAACCCAGAGACTGGAAACACGTACCGGGAAGACATGGTCCAGTGGGTATCAAGGATTCGCAAGGCATTGAATCATGGAGGCGAATCTCGTTGGTTGATTCCTCAAAACGGTGAAGCTTTGGTCGAGTCCAAGGGCTACCTTGGTCTCATTGATGCGATTGGGGCTGAAGATGTTTTCACCAACGGTAAACGCCTGCAAAAGAAATCCGAAGTCCATTACCGTCTGAGTTTCTTGAACAAAGTAGTGGAAGCAAATAAGCCTGTGTTTGTAATCGAATATGCAAGGAACCAGCGAGCGAAAGCCGCGGCGGTTGATGGAGCCAAGGCTGCCGGTTTTCCGTTGCTGCTAACCGACCGCCCTCTCAAGACGTTGGGCGAAGTCGATAATCCCTAGTGACTGATGGCAAACAGATTGGAGCAAGTCTGTGGCTGGGTTCCAAAAGAAGTCTAACGCGACGTCTATCTGAGAGATTTCGTGACAGGTCACCGGTTTTTCGATTTTTCCCCCTTTGCGAATTTCACAGCATTGGATGAGAATTGGAACATGAAAATTACTCTTTGCAGACGCCGCTTGTGAACACGCTCGCTGAAACCATTTGTCGAATTACCGGTGCTGAATCGGTCGTGCTTGGCGATGTGATTCAGAGTTTGTGGAGTGGATACGGTGTCATTCAGCGTGCCGCATTGTGCGGCATGCATTCGCAACGCGGTGATGCTGACGTTCCTGTGGTCATCAAGCACATTGACATTTCTCGTGCCCGTGCGAATCCCCGAGGATGGGCGAGCGATATTTCGCATCAACGTAAAGTTCGGTCCTATCAGGTCGAGAAAACGTTTTACGAGGAGTTTTCTGGGCAATGTAAACAGCGATGTCAGGTTCCCAGGTTTCTCGCTGCCGACGAGATCGAAGGCGAGGGCGGTTGGGTAATCGTCATGGCAGACCTGAACTTTCAGGGATTCGATGGAAGGAAGAGTCACGTTGATCAGCAGGATATTCATGCGTGCCTTTTCTGGCTTGCGAATTTCCATGCCACCTTCATGGGAAATCCTGCAGCCGGGTTGTGGCCCGCCGGCACGTATTGGCATCTGGAAACGCGCCCCGATGAACTTGATGCGATGCCTGAGGGTCGTCTCAAAAATTCTGCCGAAATGATTGATCGACGATTGAACGAGGCGATGTACCAGAGTCTTGTGCACGGTGATGCCAAAGTTGCGAACTTCTGTTTTTCCGAAGGCGAGCCCGATCGTGTGGCTGCCGTTGATTTTCAGTACGTGGGACGCGGTTGTGGGATGAAGGACGTCGCTTACTTCATCAGTAGTTGTCTCAGTGAGGAGGCTGCGGCTCGTCAGCAGGAGTCGTTGCTGGGGTTTTATTTTGAGCAGTTGCGGGTTGCGCTTTCTGACCGCAATACGGCCATCAATTTCCCAGACCTTGAGTCGGAATGGCGAGGGTTGTATCCGTACGCGTGGGCTGACTTTTGCCGCTTTCTCGCCGGTTGGTCACCGGGCCACTGGAAGTTGAATTCCTACAGTAATCAGATCACGCAAGCGGTGCTCGAAAATATTGATCGGAGTTGATGCATCGATGATGGATCTGTGGCATGGTTCGCTTGCGGGTGGATTGCCTGGCCGCCCGAATTGTTTCCAAGGCCTGTTTAAAGCACGTTCATGTCAAGTAGCGATTGAGCAAAGGCTGGTGTTAGAATGGGAGCGATTCATCACGAGGGCGTTTGGGAATTCAGCTCGGCTTGCATGAACGAAAAAAGCCGTTGCCCCCCGGATCATTTTGCCAAGTATTAACCCGGATAAATAAATATGTGTCGTTTGCTGCTCACGCTCTGTCTTGGGCTTGTCGTTCTGCCACTCGCCGCTGCAGAGAAGCCAAACATCATCATAATTCTTTGCGATGATGTTGGCTTCGAATGCTTCAGTGCCTATGGAAGCCGAGAGTATTCAACGCCGCGTCTTGACGCACTTGCAACTGAAGGCGTTCGCTTTGACAACTGTCACTCCACGCCGCTGTGCACGCCCAGTCGGGTCAATCTGATGTCAGGCAAATCGAATGTGTTCAATTATTTTGACTTTGGTGTCTATCCCGAGGGTGAGCCGACCTTTGCGAACTATTTCAAGGAACACGGGTATTCGACTGCCGTGGCAGGCAAATGGCAGTTGCTGACCTCCGAGGGTGGTATCGCACCTGAACAGGCCGGTTTTGATACCCATTGTCTGTGGAACATTCCGGGCGGTGGGCGTGAGCGATATTGGAATCCTTCGTTGGTACAGGATGGCAAGCGGCTTGATTTGCCCGACAGGAGCTATGGACCTGACATCACGACCGATTTCCTGGTCGACTTCATCAACACGAATCGGGAAAAACCATTCCTTGCCTACTTCCCAATGATTCTCCCTCACAATCCGTTTCCGGTGACTCCCGACAGTGTCGATCCGAAGTCGACAAACCCGAAAAACAACTTTGTCGATATGGTGCAGTACATTGACAAGAATGTCGGACGTCTCGAAGACACATTGAAGAAATTGGGGCTACGCAGGAACACGCTGATCATTTTCACGGGCGATAACGGGACCAATTCGCAACTGACATCAGAGCTCAATGGTCGTCAGATTCGTGGCGGCAAGGGTTACACGCACGATTATGGGACTCATGTCCCGTTGATCGTGAATTGGCCTGCGCGTGTGCCGGGCGGGAAGGTGAACGACGACCTCATTTGTTTTTCTGATTTGTTCCCAACGATGGTTGAGGCGGCAGGCTTGCCTGGGAAGAAAATAGCTGACGGTGATGGATGGAGCTTTTGGCCGCAATGCCAAGGCCGAGAAGGACGGAAACGCGACTGGATCTACTGTTACTATTTTCCCCGTCCCTCATCCGCAAAGTACAACGACAAATACAGTCACTATGAGGTCAGATTCACACGGGACAAACGTTATAAGCTTTATGATAACGGTGACCTGTTTGATACGGTCAAGGATGTGTACGAGAAACAACCCATTGCCGTTGGTCAGGCCGGGCAACCCGCTGAAGTGACCCGCGCCGTGTTGCAGGCGGCACTGGACTCGTTTCCCGCTGATGGCCGCAATGCCAATCGAAAAACGAAGGCCAGTTCCGCTCAGAAAAAGAAGATAAAGAACAAAGAGAAGCAGTAGGTGGCTGCCAGCAAGCGGCAGTGAAAGATCGCAAAAGACCACATGGATGGGAATTTGTTTGTATCACAATCCCGCAATGGTCCATTCAGCAGAGGTGCCAGTTTGGCTGTGCAGCGTAACCTGTTGCATGTTGGTGATCTGTTGCGAATGGTCGAAGACTTTTCGATGCAACAGCGGTTCTGACTTTGGCTGTCGGAAGTTCACAAGATGGTGCCTGGGTTGCCCGTCAGCGTCTTGGTGGCGTTGCTATCGATTCATGATGATTGATTGCCGCTGGTGAGCGTTGCTAAGGAGTATGAAGCGGTTGCGTACCGGGATCTTTGACGTTGTGATAAAGTGAATTTCCATGTTCGTCGTAGAATTCAAATCTGCCCTTTCCATCTCGCGTGATGGCCACTCGCAGGAAGCCACCTGAACTGGATTTCTGGGTGTAAAGTTGTTTGATCGTTGCGTTCGGGTCGGTCGACTTGGGGTCACCGGGTTTACGCCCCAGTCTTGAATTTGCATCGACCAACGCACCACACGAGAATTCCTCGATTCCCAGCGAATGCCTGGCGTGGTATTGCCAATGTCGATCACCGCAGACAGTATAAAATCCTTTTTGGTGCAGGCCATGGGAGACGACCCACTTGAAGAACTCCAGCCCCTCGTGTTGAAAACCTTTAATGTTGGTGTGATTGTCTTTTTTTCTGGCGTCATCCGGGCCGACCATCGGCGTTGGCGAAATTAACAGCTTGAACGTAGCGTCGCTGGAGAGCAGCGTTCGCTTCAGCCAGGCAAGTTGTTCGGGACCCCAGAGTACCTTGTCGGGGCCATCTTTCATTTTGTTGGGACTGCGGTAGTCTCGTCCCTCGACGAGCCAGATTTGCAGGTGTCGGTTTACGCGGTAGGTGCGATAGGTCGTTGCGTCAGGGTTCGCCGGATCAACCACGGGCACCTGCTCCCGAAATGTAGCAATCCCAAGGTTACTGGACGGAGGCCGCTCTCCTTCACGGTCACTGTCATCAAAACGATGGTCGTGATCATCTTTCTCCCAGTAGGTTGGCACATGTTGAAACAGCTTGACGAAACGTGGCTGACGAAACTGCTGATGCCATTTTTTTCGCATCTGCTCAAGGGTTGTCGCTTCACGTTCATCGTGGCTGTCGTAGTAAATGTTGTCACCAGTGCCCACAAAAAACGTCGGTTTCATTTTGCGGATGGTTTCTAATGCCGGAAATCCTTGCGATTTGTCTTTGCCGTGATAGCTCGTGGTGATGTCACGAATCCTTTGATTCGTCTTGCGGTCTCTCTTGCCGAGTTGGCCATGATGGAAGGAGGCATAATTCATGCCGGTGACTACAACGAAGCTGACCTCTTCAATACCGGTCTGTCTTTGCAGGGTTGAGAAAGATCCGACCGCGCCAGTGAAGGTGGTGTTTTTGTCAGGTCCATACACGACACGAAAAAAATAACGAGTCGCTGGCGTCAGTTCCAAAATTTTCTGTTTAACGATGAAATCACCGTTCGCTTGTGACTTCAGCCAAGGGCTGTGAAAAGTGGGTTTGAAATCACGGCTGACACTCAATTCGAATCTCGCCACCCCAGCCACGCCCGGCACATCCTCGTCCACAAGCGAATTTGTCGTCGTCAGGCGTGTTTGCAGGATAGCACTGGTCTGGTCCACTTCTCCCACCATGCTGCCCTGCCCCAGCTGAATCTCGGCCTTAACAGGTGATGCCATCAATAACACGATTGATAAAACGAACGTAACGAGGTTCCAGTTTTTCATGACATTCTTCTTCCGGTGGCAATATTTGGTCCTGATATTCATGCTGCGAATCATCCCGATTTGTCCGCACAAGTTGCAATGTGTTACTGCGGTATCATGCTTATCGAGTCCATGAATGTATCTCAAGCGGTGGTGGCGATCAGACGTTGAGGCCTGCTTTGCAATATTCACTGCCGGGTGGATAGTGAGTCTTTCCGCGTCGAGTATGTTAAGTTTATCGTTTCAGTTTGTTGCCTGATGGCCGTTACGCATCGCGGGCATCAGATTTCAGGAAAGCAGTCGTTCAATCCAATTTTCCAAAAATGCACGAGCGCAAGAAAGTAGTGAATGTCATCGGTAATGGGTTTTCTGCTCACTCGATTTTCCATGGCTCCCAGCTGAAGCGAGCTGCGTTTGCGTTGGTGAACGTTTTTTTGTGCTTGGCTGTTGTCAGGGTCTCGTTGTCGGCCGAGCAGGGAAAGCCGAACGTCTTGTTGATTCTTTCGGACGACCACAGTGTTCCACATGTGAGCTGTTATGGTGACGAAAACACAAAGCGTTTCAACATCACTCCAAACCTTGAGCGTTTCGCGGAACAGGGGATGCGGTTTGATCGTGCTTACACGTCTGCTCCCCAATGTGCACCTTCGCGGATTTCAATTTTTGCGAGTCGGTCACCTGTTGACCTCGGCGTGACTCGATTCGCGCAACCACCTCGTGCCGATGTCCGCTTCTTCACGGATGTGCTTCGCTCGGGTGGTTATTGGGTAGGGTTGGATGGCAGGCATCAGCATCTCGATGGACGTGTTCGGGAAGCCGAGCACATCGATCGCACCCTCCGGGAAGCTGGGATGCAGAGTCTTGATCAGCGGTTCGATCACTTCGTCCGATCGGCAAGTACAAAGGGTGATGGCTTGACTGAGGTGGCTGATCGTGTTGCCGCTGCGTTGGA
>Ga0315321_10000917_pt1 | contig 22380 bp, 21 predicted proteins | sample M180m21515metaG_FD_203464 | JGI IMG/M metagenome (GOLD analysis project Ga0315321, IMG submission 203464) | Ammonia-oxidizing marine archaeal communities from Monterey Bay, California, United States - M1 80m 21515 | ecosystem: Environmental > Aquatic > Marine > Intertidal zone | place: USA...
CCCCCGTTGAGGGGCGAGGGTTCTAAGAGGAATGAGGCGGCTTACGTGAGGGTCTCCTCGCCCCCAAAGGGGGGAGAGGGAACAGGGTGAGGGGGCGACTGCGGAAGCAGAGAATTCTCCGCCACCCAGACATTGCATTCCGGCCCGGAGGCCACAGACGATGTTCATCGAGTTCTTCTTTAAGGTCAAAGAAGCCAAAATTCCGGTGACGATCCGGGAATTCTTGATGCTGTTGGAGGCGCTGGATAAGCACGTCGCCGGGTTCAGCGTCGATGATTTCTACTACCTATCCCGCGCAGCGCTGGTGAAGGACGAGAAGTTCTTTGACCGGTATGACCGCGTGTTTGGCCAGTTCTTCAAAGGCATTCAGGACCTTACGGAAGGCATGTTCGGCGCTGAAATTCCTGAAGATTGGCTCGCCAAGCAAGCTGAGCTGCTTCTGTCTGATGCGGATAAGGAGCAGATCGAGGCTATGGGCGGCTGGGACAAAGTGATGGAGGAGCTGAAAAAGCGCCTTGAGGAGCAAAAAGGCGAGCATCACGGCGGCAACAAATGGATCGGCACTGGCGGCACGTCGCCGTTCGGCACTGGCGGCTTCAACCCGGAAGGCGTTTCCATTGGCGGCAAACAGCGCCGCCAGGGTAAGGCGCTGAAGGTTTGGGAAAAGCGCGAATACAAGAATTATGACGATTCGATCCAGCTTGGCATCCGCAATATCCAAATAGCGCTCCGCCGCTTGCGGGAATTTGCCCGCACGGGTTCGGAAGATGAGTTGGACCTGAAGGAAACCATCGACAAGACGGCGAAGAATGCTGGCATGCTCGATATCATCATGCGGCCAGAACGCACCAACCGCGTCAAAGTGCTGATGTTCTTTGATGTTGGTGGGTCGATGGACGACCATATCCGTGTCTGCGAAGAACTGTTCTCCGCCTGCCGGACAGAGTTCAAAAACCTTGAATTCTACTACTTCCACAACTGCATCTATGAGGGCCTGTGGAAGGACAATCGCCGCCGCTTCGATGAGCGCGCACCCACATATGATGTCATCAATAAGTTCCCGCAGGATTACAAAGCCATCTTCGTCGGCGATGCATTTATGAGCCCCTATGAGGTGACCTATAAAGGCGGATCGGTGGAGCATTGGAATGAGGAGCCGGGCGCGCTTTGGCTCTCACGCATGCTGGACCATTGGCCGGATTCGATCTGGTTGAACCCGCGCCCCGAACAGCGCTGGGACCACACGCCTTCCACGCAAATCATCAAGGAAGTCATGACTAACCGCATGTATCCTTTAACGGTCGATGGCCTAGATCGTGGATTAAAGGCGCTCACCCGATGACCCTGCCGACAGCAGACGTTCTCGCCGCCGTGGACGCAGATATCGACGGCTCGTTAGAGCGGCTGTTCGATTGGCTGCGCATCCCGTCCATCTCCACCGATCCTGCTTATAAAGCAGATGTTGAGATGGCAGCGGATTGGGCTGTCAAAGAGCTTTCAGGTCTTGGGTTTACCGGCGGCAAACGGCAGAATCCGGGCCATCCGATGATCGTGATGCACCATCCGGGGCCGAACGCAGGGGGTGCTAAATCCGTACCCCATGTCCTGTATTATGGCCATTATGACGTGCAGCCGCCGGAGCCGCTGGAGCTTTGGGATGCGCCGCCGTTTGAGCCGCAATTGATCGATGCCGAACGCGGTAAGCGCATCGTAGCGCGAGGTGCTGTGGACGACAAAGGCCAGGTGATGACCTGGCTTGAAAGCCTCCGCGCGTGGCACAAGGTCAACGGCGCGCCGCCGTGCGAGGTCACGGTATTGCTTGAGGGCGAGGAAGAAACTGGCAGCCCGAATCTAGAGCCGTTCCTTGAAGCAAATGCCGAAGAACTCTCCCGTCCAGATGTCGCCATTGTCTGCGATACGCCGATGTGGAGCTTGGAGAAGCCTGCGATCACCTGGCTGCTGCGCGGTATGTGCTATGTTGAGGTGACACTCGAAGGCCCTAGCCATGATCTGCATTCCGGCTTGTATGGCGGCGCTGTCTTGAACCCGATCAATGCGCTGACGAGCATTCTAGGCGATCTGCAGGATGACCAGGGCCGGGTGCAAATCCCAGGCTTCTATGATGACGTTGAAGAACCGCCGGAAGCCGTTAAAGCCAATTGGGCGGCACTTGGTTTCGATGAAGATGCTTTCCTTGCAGGCGTTGGCCTAACGGTTCCCCACGGCGAAGCTGGTCGCACACCCTTGGAACGCCTTTGGTCCCGCCCAACGGCGGACGTGAACGGCGTTTGGGGCGGATATACGGGCGAAGGCTCGAAGACAGTGATTGCGTCGCGAGCGTCCTGCAAACTCTCCTGCCGCTTGGTGCCAAACCAGGACCCACAGAAGATCAAGGCTGGCGTAGAGGCCTTCTTCCGCGCCCGTGCGCCGAAAGACGCCAAGCTGACATTCCGCTTTTTCGGCGTGAACCCTGGCCTAAAAGTCGCGACGGACACGCCGTATTTTAAAGCCGCAGAGCAAGGCTTGCAGGATGTATTCGGCGTCAAACCAGCACTGATGGGCTGTGGCGGATCAATCCCCGTTGTTGGCTCTATGCAGCGCATTCTGGGGCTCGACAGTATGCTCGTCGGTTTCGGCCTTGAGGATGACCGGATGCACAGCCCGAACGAAAAGTTCGAACGGGCCTGCCTGCATCAAGGCATCCGCAGCAACGCCGCGATCTTGGCTAGGTTGGCAGAGGGCTGATGCCCTAATGATGAGCGCTGACGCCCTACACCATCGCAAAACCGCCATTCACGCTGATCGTCTGCCCCGTCACCCATGCGGCTGCGTCTGACGCCAGGAACGCTACCATTGGTGCAACGTCATCTGGATTGCCGATGCGGCGGAGCGGGTAGTTGCGGACGATCTTGTCCATGTTTTTGGCCAGAAATTCAGCGTCTGAATGTGCTGTCTGCACAAGCCCAAGTGATACCGTGTTTACCGTGATGTTGTTGCGGCCAAGCTCCTTGGCGAGTGACTTGCCGAGCGCCATCGTGCCCGCACGGGTGGCGGCAGCCATGGAGATATTGGCCTCGCCGATGCGGGAGCTATCTCCGATCAGGCTGATGATGCGGCCGCTGTTCTGTTTTACCATATGGGGTGCAGCGGCGCGGCAGCAGTGGATGGCACCATAGAGGCAGGTGTCGATCTGGGGTTTCCAATCGTCCGGGCCGGACTCCAAGAACTTCTGCACTTTCACGTATCCAGCGTTGTTGACCAGAACGTCAATCCGCCCAGAATCCGCAACGACACTGTCCACCATAGCGGTGACGGCAGCATAGTCAGCGATATCCGCGCCGTAGGCTTTCGCGACGCCGCCTGCCGCTTCGATGTCCCGCACAACTGCCGCCGCTTCGTCAGCGGATCGATTATAGTTTACGGCGACATGTGCGCCTTCCGCTGCAAGCTGCAATGCTATCTCACGCCCGACGTCCCGCCCGCCGCCGGTTACCAGGGCCACTTTGCCGGTTAAGTTCAAGTCCATGTCAGGTATCTCCTTCAATCGCCTGGGTCACCAGGCGGTAAATGCGCTCGGGCGTTGCCGGCAGCTCGGATATATTAATGTTCAAGTGGGATAGCGCGTCCGTGATGGCATTGGCGATAGCAGCGGGCGCGCCTATTGTACCGCCCTCGCCCATGCCCCGGTATCCGCCAAGCGTGCCAAGGGCCGCTGTATCTAGGTGCAGCACTTCCAGCTTTGGCGTCTCTGCGGCGGAGGGGGCCACGTAATCGACTAAACTGGCGGAAAGCGCTTGGCCGTTTTGATCGTGCACGACCTCCTCATAGAGGGCGGCACCAATGCCTTGCACAATACCGCCGTGGACTTGCCCATCCACGATCATCGGATTGATCAGCCGCCCGCAATCCTCCGCCACCAGGAAGCGCTTCACTGTGACGATAAAGGTTTCTGGGTCGACTTCGACGGCGGCGATGTGGGTGGCAGATGTCGTGGTGCCGAATTCCGGGTCGTAGAATTTGGTAGCGCGAAGGTCAAGTTCTGCGCGCATTTCAAGCGGGAACCGGCCCATTTCGGAATATACAGCCCGGCCAACTTCCGCGAGGCTGAGGGTTTTGTTGGTCCCACGTTCGCTGATAATGCCGTCTTCGATGTTGAGATCATCCGCGTCGGCCTCCAGCATGAACGCCGCCGCTTCCAGCACCTTGGCGCGGACGGCTTGCCCGCTTAGATGCGCCGCGCCACCCGCCAGCACGGCGCTGCGGCTGGCATAGGTTCCGGTCGAGTGTGTGACGGCGGCGCTGTCGCCATGAATGACCTGTACGCCGTCCACCGGCACACCCAATTCGTCCGCCACAATCTGCGCTAACGTTGTTTCCAAGCCTTGGCCGTGGGATGCGACGCCGAACGTGGCGCGGATGGCACCGGAGGCATCAATCTCCACTGTCGCGGTCTCGGTCCCGGTGTTGATCGGCATGCCTGGTGCTGCTGACATGCGAGAGCCTATGCCCGTCAACTCCGCATAGGATGCGACGCCAACGCCGAACCAACGGCCAGCTTGGCGTGCTGCGCTACGTTCAGCCAGCAGTGCGGGATAGTTCATCCCTTTGCACGCGAGCTCCAGGCATTCTGTGAAGCCGGATTGATCCCAGACGATGCCGGAGCCGGTGCGATAGGGAAATTGGTCTGGCTGCACGAGATTCCGGCGGCGCATATCCACTGGGTCTAAGCCCAGGCGCTGTGCCGCCATGTCGATCAGCCGCTCCAGCACGAATGCAGCGGCGGGGCGGCCAACGCCGCGATAGGGGCCAGCCGGTGTTTTGTTGGTAGCAACGGCCACGACTTCCGCCTGATAGTTCGCTAGCTGATATGGTCCTGGCAGGAAGCCTGCCACCTGCATCGGCTCCAGCGCTGCGGTCCATGGATAGATGGAATACGCCCCGACATCGCCCAGGATTTCAGCCTTCAGCCCAAGCAGGTGCCCGTCTTTGTCGACGGCAAGCTCGGCGTCGATAGTCTCATCGAAAGCCTGAGAGGTCGTCAGCAGGTCCTCAAGCCGGTCACTGGTCCATTTGACCGGCTGGCCGAGGGTGCGGGACAGCAGCGAGACCAGGATTTCTTCGGGATACAGCGAGGCCTTGCCGCCAAACCCACCGCCGACATCGGGTGCTACAACGCGAACGCTATGCCCCGGCATCGCTAGCACTTCTGCCAGCGCATCGCGGATCACGCCCGGAACCTGCGTCGAGGAGTAAAGCGTTAGAGCCTGCTTACCTTTGTTGAAGTCCGCAAAGTAGCTGCGATTTTCGATCGCGAGCGGCGTTTTTCGATGGAAGCGGAAGCTGTCTTTCACGCGCACTGCTGCACTTGCAAAGGCTTCAGTGACATCACCGCGTGCGAATTTGCGGGAAACCAGAATATTGCTTTCGTGATGCTCGTGCAGCAGCACGTCGCTGGCCGCGGCAATGCAAGAATCGACGAGGTCTGGCAGCGGGGCATAACCGACTGTGATGAGGCCTGCAGCGTCTTCCGCGATATAGCGGCTTTCAGCGACAACGGCGGCAATGGCTTCACCGACAAAGCGTACCTTACCTTCCGCCAGCGCCGTAATCCCAGTGCTTTGATAGCCTTTCATGCGCGATGTGGCATGCAGTGGGCTGGCTGAGAAATCGTCCGCCGTATAGATGCCGATGACGCCTGGAAGCGCCCCGGCGGCGTCCACATCAACGCTCAGGATGCGAGCATGGGCATGGTCGCTGCGGACCAAGGCAACGTGCAGGGTGTGCGCCAATAGAATGTCGTCAACGAAGCCGCCAGCGCCGGTCAGCAGCCGAGGGTCCTCCAGCCGTTGCACCCGGGAACCAATGAGTTTGGGGCGCGCATCATCCTGCATTGAGAGCGCTTCCTGTAGCTATGCTGCCCAAGCGCTCCTTCAACGCCTCACTGACAGCGTGGACGATATGTTCGTATCCCGTGCAACGGCAGAGATTGCCAGAAAGCGCTTCCCGAATTTCGGTGTCGGTCAGCGGTGCCGCATCCATCAGAATTTCATGGGCCGTTGCCAGCATGCCGGGTGTGCAGAAGCCGCATTGCAGGGCGTGATGCTTGCGGAATTTCTCCTGGAGCAAGCTGAGCGCGCCAATCTCGCCCATGCCTTCAACAGTCGTTATGTCCCGGCCATCGGCCTGCACAGACAAGCATAGGCAGGCGCGGGCCGATACGCCGTCTAGCAAGACAGTACAGGCACCGCAGACGCCATGCTCACATCCGACGTGCGTTCCGGTCAGGCCGAGGTCTTCGCGCAGAAAATCCGTCAGCAGGCGCCTGGGTTCGATATCGCGGGCGTAGGTGCTGCCATTGACGGTGATTGTAATGGGGCGTTTGCGGATCATAGCGTTTGACCCTTGGCCCATGCGGCATCTAACGCCCGGCCTGCGATCACACCAGCCAAATGTCGGCGGTAATCGGCGGAGGCTTGGAGGTCGCTCATCGGGTTGACCTGTTCTCGAACTTGTCGCACTGCCGCAGCCCGCACACCCGCGTCCCAAGCGCGGCCAAGCAACATTGCCTCAATGGCTGGCAAGCGGCGCGGCGTTTCATCGACGCCCATCATGGCAAGTCGAACATCGGCGATGATGCCATGCTGTATGGTCAACACCGAACCTGCACCCGCAAGGGCGAAATCGCCAGAGCGTCGTGCGATCTCCTCAAAGCCCCATCCTGAACCTGCAGCCAGGTTTGGGAAGGTGACGGCAGTTAGGATTTCATCCTCGCTGAGATCAGTGGTCAGCGGGGCGAGGAAAAAATCCTCGGCGCGGGCGGTTCGGTCACCTGCTGGACCAGTGATGTGGATTTCTGCGTCGAGCAATACTGCCAGCAATGGCAGTTCTGCCGCCGGGTCACCATGGGCCAAGCTGCCGCCGATGGTGCCTCGGTTTCGGATTGCCATATGAGCAACATACTGCATGGTATGGTTGATGATTGGTAAGCGCTCCTCCAATTCTGGTGACCGCATAAGCGCATGGTGACGCACACCTCCGCCCACGGTTATTCCGCGCTCACCCGTTGTGATTTGGTCGAAGGCGGGCAGGCGGCTGATATCCACCAAGAGAGCTGGATCAAGTAAGCGGAAGTTCAGCATTGGCATCAGGCTTTGACCGCCTGCGATCAGCTTCGCCTCACCCGCATGGCTGGCTAATAACTGGACAGCCTCTGCGATGGATGCAGGGGCAGCGTAATCAAATGCCGGCGGCTTCAAAGGATGGCCCGATCAATAAACTGTAGCTAGTGAGAATCGTAGCGGATGAACGGCCACTGCGGCAAGCACGCCTCTGGGTTTCTTTTTGAAATCACGACATAATATGAAGGTCAGATTTCCGACCCGATTTTCCGACAAAGATGTTTAGGCCCCACCATGAGCAAACGCGCAATGATTGGCTTTGGTATTGTCCTGGGGGCGGCTCTCGTCGCGGGCCTCACGTATAGTGACCGAGTAGACCCAAATACCAGCCTCTATGATCTCGCGTGCACGCGACTGCTGGAGGACAATAAACCGGCGCCGGAATGGAGCAGTTCCGAAATTCTGGCGAAGGATGCGTGTGTTGCAACGAAGCAGGCGGATGGGTCATTTGACCAGGGGCCGGCCTTGTTGAAGCTCGCGCGGCCCCATGGCTACACGCATTATTCTGGCTTCATCATCACAGAGCGGACAGTTCACACCCTGCTGGCGCAGGGGTTCGTCCACGGCGTTACCTGCACTAATGATTTCTTCAAATATGGTACGGCTGAAGATCGCTCCCTTGGCGGCGAGTGGACGCCAGACGAACGCCGTCGCCGCTGTGTTGAAGCACATGTCGATGGCTTGACGGAGTATCAGGTCCTGGCTGGGCCGAACGAGGGTGATTACTTCATCACCGCCATCCGCCACCGGGATAGGCTTTATATCGGCTGGACTTTCATCCGCGCCCTCGATTTTCAGGAAACCGTGGACGCGGACGTTAGTAGCTAACTTGCCCTATGCGCGCTTGGCGACCATGAACAGGCGGGCGAAGGGGTAGAGCGTTGTCCCGTCTTCCCGGCGCGGATAGGCATCGCGGAGCGCCGCCCCATATTCGACCAAGTATTGCTTCGCCATCTCTGGCTCAAGCTCGGTCAGCACTGGCCGCAAGGCTGAACCTTTAACCCATTCCAGCACGGCGTCATCACCGGATAAGACCTGCTGGTAGGTCACTTCCCAAATGTCGACGTCACTCGCGTAGGGACGAAGGCGATCATAATAGACTGCGGCTTCGTCCACCCATTTGCGGGCGATGGTCTGGCGTAACGTATCCGTGTCATAGCCTTTGCCGCCATTGCCTTGGCTCAGAATTTCTCGCAGCAATTGGTGGGACGCTTGCCCCCAAGAAAGCGGCATTTGCGCTGCGAACACACCGCCCGGGGCGACGCACTGCATGAGGCGTGGGAACAGCGTCTCATGGTCGTTCAGCCATTGTAGTGTGGCGTTGGTGTAGATCACGTCTGCTGGTTCGCTGGGTGCCCAATTGGTGATATCGGCTTGGCGCCAATCGACCCTGTCGCTGCCCGGCTGTGATCTCGCCTTCTCCAGCATTTCGGCGGACGCATCGAGGCCAACAACCTGTGCTGCTGGCCAGCGTTCCGTCATCGCCCGTGCGATTTCGCCATTGCCACAGCCAATATCCCAGCAGCGTGCGGGCGCATCAAGGTCCACCCGTTGAAAGAGTTCAATGGCCGGGCGGAGGCGATGGCCGCCATAGCGCAAATATTGGCCGGGATCCCACACACCTTCGGGCCGGGTATCGTTCATCTAAATGCGCTCCAATGACTACGGCAAAATGATCACAAATTCTGCGCCATCAGGGTCAGATCGGGCAAGCGTGATGTCGCCGCCATGAGCCGCCGCGATTTCTTTTGCGATGGCCAGCCCAAGCCCGCTGCCATCTGCTTTCGAGGTGCCAGAGAATGGCAGGAATAGCCGGGGCTCCATAGCGCCTGGAATGCCAGGCCCATTATCCGCAATAGAAATGCAAACGCCATCGCCGCCTGTCGTCGTGGCTGCTGCTGTGACGGTTTGCGCACTGGCTTCATAGGCGTTTCGCGCCAGATTTTCGATAGCGCGGGCCAATTGCGTACGGTCCACACGCGCATTGAGCCGCTCTGGCGCTAGGTTCTGGAACTGTCGTTTGCCGTCCGCACCACTGCCTGCGAGGGCAGCTTCGCCCGCGTCCTCGATAAGGTCGCGGAGGTCGCATTCGGATTTGTGCAGCTTGGCCTCGCCTGTCCGAGCATGACGCACCACGTCCCGGTAGAGTGCGACTGCACGGTCGATAGCGCGCAGCATTGTTGGGGCGACACGGCGGACTTCCGGATCGTCGCTATCCTCAATCCGGTCGGACACGAGCTGTGCCGCTGAAAGAATGTTCCGGAGATCATGATTGATTTTGGCGACCGCCTCACCGAGTGCAGCAAGCCGGGTTTTCTGGGCCAAGGCTTGGCGGAGATCGCGTTGAATTTCAGCGAATTCCCGCTCCGCAACGCCGATTTCATCCCGTCGCCGGGTTGGTTGAACGCCACGGTCTGCGTCTTCAGGCAGGGCGCGGAAGTCCGTCATCGCTTCGGTCAACCGGCCGAGTGGGCGGACCATTAGCCATTGCAGGCTGAAGTAAACCAAGCAGGCCGTGATCAGGGAGATGATGATGAAAAGCTCAAGAATACGCCTGGAATAATCGATCAAAGACGCCCGCATCGGCGCTTCCGCCATAATGATGCTGACCAGAACAGACGGATCAGACGGCGAGCGCCCGGTAATGCGGATGATGGCGTTGTTGTCGCGCCGAATCGTCTCAAATGCCTGCAAGATCATGACCATCGGCGTTTCACGGTCCAGATTGAACACATGATCAATGGCAGGCGGTGTTTCGTTGCCAAGCATCCGGGTTATAAATGGGCCTATGTGTAAGTCGATCCCGTAGGCCCCAACATGGCGAAGCAATTGCGCTTCAAGGGCGGGACTTACCTGGCCAGAAGGCGTGGCCTCGAGCGCCAAGCCGGCCAAGTGGGCATCGGCCAAGCATTCCTGCAGTTACATGGCGCGGTAACGGCCGGCAGATGGCGCAAAGATCAGCACTTCTGCCAGCATGACGAAGAAAATCGTCAGCACGAGCAGCCTAGCCGAAAGGCTGGCAAAGAGTTTCCGAATGCGCCAGACGGCGGCCATGGTGCGTTCCGTTATTGTTCAGCTGTTTTGTCCAGGCGCTTGCCAGTGACCTTCTTATAGAGAATCGGTGCCAGCGATAGGAGCGTTAATAGCACGAGTGGCAGAATGACCTTCCATTCAAAAATTACGCCAAGGTCCGGCTCGCCGCCCTTGGCGAACACCGCACCAAGTCCAGCACCAACGCTGGCAAATACAAAGGTGCCGGGAATGATCCCAAGCGCAGTTGCTGCCACGAATGATTTCAGGGACGCACCGGCTAAGGCAGGTGCTACATTCATGACAAAAAACGGAAACACTGGCGCTAAGCGGAGTGCTAGGATGTAGGAAAACGCATTTTCCTCGAAGCCTTTACGCATTTTCCCCAAGGCAGCGCCAACCTTGTTTCGAAAGAAATCCGCAAACGCGTTGCGGGCCGCCAGGAACAGGATCGTAGCGCCAATAGTAGCGCCAATAACCGTCAAGCCGCCGCCAACCAGGGTGCCGAAGACAAAGCCGCCCGCCAGCGTCAACACAGTGCCAATCGGCAAAGATGCCGCGGTGGAAATGATATAAAGCAGGATATAGGCAGCGCCCGCTTTGAAGGGGTTTGCGGCGGTCCATTCGGCCAGGGCGGTGCGATTCTCTGCCAGCGCATCGAGGCTGATATATTTACCGCCACCTGCTGCAAAGAACGCGATGAATGCGGCAGCCAATACGGCGAGTGGTAAATAGCGCTTCCAAGCAGGAGCTTTAGAGGCTGTGTTTTCTGCGTCATTCACGGGCGTAAGTCGTAAGGATGGGGCATAGACAGGGTGATCCGTTGGCTGTGTCACTCTGTTATGGCGCAGCAATGTACCGGCGACTATTCAGGATTCCGTGAAGGGCGATGGTGTGGAGAGGCAAGGCGCCGCATTTAACACCGCTGTCATTGACGTTCGCCGCTGAAATCGACTATACATCGCCTTTCGCATTTACCGGCAGCGGACCCGGCGCGTTTACGCGTGCGCGCTTGTTGGGTTGCTGCCGTAGTAGGCTGTATGCAGATGCAGTCATGATAGTTTGGAGTTCGATGTTATGAAACGCACCTATCAGCCGAGCGTGATCGTTCGCAAGCGCCGCCATGGTTTCCGTTCACGGATGGCCACTGTTGGTGGTCGCCGCGTACTGAGCAACCGTCGCTCCAAGGGCCGTAAGCGTGTTTCCGCGTAGGTCTTTCTAAAGCAGCGTTGAAGCGCAGGCGGCTGTGATGGATGAGAATACATCCACCTCAGCGCTGCTGCGCCTAAAAGAACGCAAGGATTTTCTGGCCGCCGCCAAAGGGCGGAAGGCCGGGTCGGGCACGCTCTCCCTACAGGGACGTCGGCGGCTAGGCCACGACTCCGACAAAGCCGACCCGAGTTCAATCCGTATCGGCTTCACCTGTTCAAAACGTGTCGGCAATGCTGTCGCTCGCAATCGCGCGCGGCGTCGTTTGAAAGCTGCTGCTGCGGAAATCGCTCCAGCGCTTGCTGCAACGGGCTGTGACTACGTGCTGATTGGCCGCCCGCAGACAATTGATTGCTCGTTTGGCAGGCTTCAGGCGGATATGCGTCGGGCATTTCAACAGGTAACGGCGAAACTGCAGGACAAGCGCTAATGCGGCGGATAATCGTCCACATGCTGTCCGCGCCGGTATATGTGTATCGCTATTGCATATCGCCCTTCACACCGATGGCCTGCCGGTTCAATCCCACCTGTTCCGCCTATGCGCTACAGGCGTTGAAGGCGCACGGGCCGTTGAAAGGTGGGTGGTTGGCCGTCCGCAGGATGGTCCGTTGTCACCCCTGGGGCGGCAGTGGTGATGACCCGGTTCCGGCGTCAACGCATCATCCAACCGCGTCGCTCACAAAGAAATGCGGGCATTCCGGCCCATAAGCGACCATATGCGCAAGTATTGGGGTGGAGACTGGATGATTTCCGGGCTAGAACCCTTCAACAGATTTAAGCAGGGCGTATTTCGCCCCTTCCCAAATAGACGGTTTAGGACTTCGCGCGATGGAGCAACGCAATCTTTTTATAGCGATGGCGGCGTCGCTTGTGATTTTGCTCGGCTGGAATGTGATGTTTCCGCCGCCGAAACCACCCCCCAAGCCAACAGCAGCCATCACGGCTGATGGAACGCCCGCAGCGCCGGCAAGCGACGCAGCAATCCCCGGCCCTCCAAAGGAAGCAACCGGGCCAACTGCCATTACGGCGGATGGCGGACAAGCCCGCGGCCTGACCAGGGCGGCAGCGCTAAACCAAAGTGCGCGCGTGACGATTTCAACGCCGCGCCTCGCCGGTTCGATCTCGCTTACGGGTGCCAGCCTCGATGATCTGACACTCTCCACTTACAAGCAGACCCTGGCTGAAGATAGCCCGCCAATCACGCTGCTATCCCCATCCGGCGGTCCGGACGCTTATTTTGCCCGGTTCGGTTGGTCCGCAATTGCTGGCAAAGAAGCCAGCGTGCCGACCAGCAAGACCGAATGGCGCTCCAACGACCAGACGCTGACGGAAAATGGCTCCGTCGTGATGACCTGGGAAAGCCCAGACGGCATGCTCTATGAGCGCACGATCGCGCTGGATGATGGCTATATGTTCACCGTCACTGACGTTGTGAAGAACAACGGCACGGACGCGACGACGCTCTATCCATACAGCTTGGTTTCTCGCGCCGGAGAGCCCGAGACATCTGGCCTTTATGTGCTGCATGAAGGGCCGATTGGGATCCTCAACGATACCCTCGAAGAACTCTCCTATGACGATTTGTTCGACGATGGGCAGTCCGAAATCATCACTCATAACACCACGGGCGGGTGGATCGGCATCACGGATAAGTATTGGCTGGCAGCACTTGTACCGCCATTCGATCAACCCGTTAAAGCGCGCTTCCTGCACACGAACGCGGGTGGTGTTAGTCGCTATCAGACGGATTATCTTGGTGGTGCGGTGGCGATTGCGCCCGGTGCCTCCCATAAAGTTACGCACCGGTTCTTCGGCGGCGCCAAGGAAGTTGGCCTGCTGGACCGATACGAAGAAAATTTGAACATCCCGCTGTTCGATAAGGCGATTGATTTTGGCTGGTTTTATTATCTGACCAAGCCGTTCTTCTATGCGTTGGAATGGTTCTATCACCTGCTTGGCAACTTTGGCCTTGCGATCATGGCGTTGACGGTTTGCGTGAAGATTGTGTTCTTCCCGCTCGCCAATAAGTCCTACAAGTCTATGGCGGCAATGAAGAGCCTGCAGCCTGAAATGCTGAAACTGCGTGAGCGTTATGGTGATGACCGTCAGAAGCTCAACCAGGAAATGATGGCGCTTTATAAGAAAGAGAAGGTCAATCCTGCGTCGGGTTGTTTGCCGATTATCGTGCAGATTCCGGTGTTCTTCTCGCTCTATAAAGTTCTGATCGTGGCGATTGAAATGCGCCATGCACCGTTCTTTGGCTGGATTCAAGATTTGTCGGCGCCAGACCCGACCAACATCTTCAACGTGTTCGGGTTGCTCCCATTCACGCCGCCAAGCTTTATGCATATTGGTGCCTGGGCGGTCATGATGGGCATCACGATGTTCTTGCAGCAAAAGCTAAATCCACAGCCGACGGACCCGATGCAGGCGCGCATATTCATGCTCATGCCACTCATCTTCACCGTGCTGTTGTCTGGCTTCGCGGCTGGCCTGGTCATCTACTGGACTTGGAACAACCTGCTTTCAATCTGCCAGCAGGCGATCATCATGACGCGGGCTGGTGTGCCTTTGGGCGGCGGGGCGAAGAAGCCCGCATCAGGCAAAGCGTAGAGCTTGGCTGATGCCTGAGGTAGACAGCCCTAGTTTCGACGACCCCGATACGCCGGAGCGGCTGGAAGAAGGGCGTTTGCTTTTCTCTAAGGAATGCGAATTTCTTTGGGAAGCGAAAGCACTAGACAATCTGCCGCCGTTGGGGTTGCCGGAGGTGGCTTTCGCTGGCCGTTCCAATGTCGGTAAGTCGAGCTTGGTGAATGCATTGACTGGCCAGAAGGCGCTCGCACGGTCTTCGAACACGCCAGGGCGCACGCAGTCACTGGTGTTCTTTGAACTCGGTGAGCGCCTGCGGTTAGTTGATCTGCCGGGCTATGGCTATGCCAAGGTCTCTCGCTCCAAAGTAGCGGATTGGACGGTGCTGACACGGGATTTTCTGCGTGGCCGTTCAACGCTCGCACGGCTTTATCTATTAGTTGATGCGCGACATGGCTTCAAACCCAGCGACCATGAAATGATGGATATGCTGGATGAATCCGCGCTGTCCTATCAGATCATTCTGACCAAGGCTGATAAGCTGAAACCGAACCAGCAATTGACGATATTGGCAGCGACGGAAGCTGTTGCCAGAAAGCGCCGTGCCGCGCACCCAGAAGTTCTGCTGACCAGTGCTGGCAAAAACATTGGCATCGCCGCATTGCGTTCGCGTATGGCAGCACTGGCTGTATAGTCTTCCCCTGAATTGACCAGAATACGAGAAGCGTAATGAGCGATATTTCTGCGGATAGAATGGCCCGTGTCGACATGTTGTCGGAGGCGTTGCCGTTTATGCGCCGTTACGCCGGTGAAACCATCGTCATCAAGTATGGCGGCCATGCGATGGGTGATCAGGACTTAGCTGACAACTTCGCACGGGATATTGTGCTGCTGAAGCAGATCGGCGCGTTCCCCATCGTTGTTCACGGCGGTGGCCCGCAGATCGGCGATATGCTGAAGCGGCTGCAGATCAAAAGCGACTTTGTCGATGGGCTGCGCGTTACCGGTGCCGATACAGTTGAAGTTGTGGAGATGGTGCTGTCTGGCGGCATCAATAAGGGCATTGTCGCCGCGATCAATCGTGCTGGAGGCCGCGCGATTGGTCTTTCTGGCAAGGATGCGAACTTGATCCGCGCCAGCAAGCTCGGCCATAAGACGTGCGATAGCGACAGCAATATCGAAAAGATCATTGACCTAGGCTTCGTTGGAAAGCCTGAAGAAGTGAACGGCCAGGTGCTGGCGGAATTGGCGCGCACTGGCGTGACGCCGGTGATCGCACCTGTTGGCTTCGATGCCGCTGGAAATACCTACAATATCAACGCCGATACCGCAGCAGGTGCAGTCGCATCTGCCGTGCAGGCAAAACGGCTGCTGATGTTGACCGATGTCGCCGGTGTGCTCGATGCTAGAGGCAAGCGGATTGAGGATATTGCGGCGGATACGGCCCGGCGCATGATCAACGAAGGCGTTATCAAGGGCGGGATGATCCCTAAGATCGAAACCTGCCTGGAAGCTGTGGCTGAAGGTGTTGAGGCGGCCGTAATCCTAGACGGTCGCGTTCCCCACGCCATCCTGCTCGAAATCTTTACAGAGCGCGGTGATGGAACGTTGATTCGCCCCGCTTGATCCGCCCAGGTTGAGGCGCTAATCGCTTTCGATAATGGAATCCCAATACAGATAATCCCGCCAGCTTTCGTGCAGGAAATTCGGCGGGAAGGCTTGGCCGCGCGCCTGCAGCTCATACACCGTGGGCTCTGCGGGTGTATGACGGAGCGGCATGTGGGCCTCTTTCGGTGTGAGGTTGGCTTTTGCCAGATTACACGCACCGCAAGCCGTCGCGACATTCGCCCAATCCGTGCGGCCGCCACGGGAGCGGGGGATGACATGGTCGAACGTTAGCTCAGACGTCACGGCCTTCACGCCGCAATAGGAGCAACAGAATTGATCCCGCAAAAACACATTAAAGCGGGTGAAGGCTGGCCGTTTCGCTGGAGCGATATATTCTCTGAGGGAGATAACGCTTGGCGCCTGCATTTCGAAAGTAGGGGAGCGTACTGGCGCATCTTCATATTCAGCCAGCACATTGACCTTTTCCAGAAAGACAGCCTTAACTGCATCGCGCCAAGACCAAAGCGACAATGGGAAATAACTCAGTGGCCTGAAATCTGCATTCAGGACCAAAGCAGCACGATTATCGAGCATGGTAGTCAGAGCCCTCCGGCTTGGTGGGATGAAACAAAGCCTCTCGTAAGCTACATATTGGGGCATAAACTGTGATTTTGACAAGATGAAGACAATGAGCGCCCCAGATAAAACGGCAGAGACCGAGGCTGAAGCCAGCACGAAGGACAAAGCGAGCTTTGGCGTAGTCCGTTTGTTGATGCCTTATCTTTGGCCGAAAGACCGGCCAAGCTTTAAGCTGCGCATCGCTTTAGCCACCATCTGCCTGGTGCTGGCGAAGGTTTCGAACGTCTATGCCCCATTATTTTTCAAAGACGCAATTGATGCGCTGGAGAACAAGCCGGAACTCGCTATTGCAGCACCCCTGGGCATTATTTTCGCATACGGCCTCGTGCGGATTGGTGCCACGCTGTTCGGTGAAATCCGTGAAGCGCTGTTTGCCGCCGTCGCCCAAGGTGCCATTCGTGGCGTTGGGCTGGATGTATTCCGCCACCTCCATAACCTCTCACTGCGCTTTCACTTGGAGCGCCGGACGGGCGGCCTAAGCCGGGCGATTGAACGCGGTGTGAAGGCGATTGAAACGCTGCTGCGGTTCGCCGTATTCAGCGTGCTGCCAACAATCTTCGAGATCATCGTCGTGCTGGCGATTTTGTGGAACATGCTGGACTGGCGGTTTGCAGCCGTCACCGCCGCCACAATCGTCATCTACATAACATTCACAAAGTATGTCACGACTTGGCGCCTTGGTATCCGGCGGACGATGAACGAGGAAGATAGTCGCGCCCATTCCAAGGCTGTCGATAGCCTGCTGAATTTTGAGACAGTTAAGTATTTCAACGCTGAAAAGCATGAAGCAGGGCGCTTCGATCAGGCGCTCGGCGCATATGAGAAAGCGGCGGTAAAGAGCTCGCTCTCATTGTCCGCTTTGAATGTGGGCCAGGCGGTCATTATTTCAGTCGGCCTTGTGGCGGTGATGATGATGGCGGCGGTCGGCATCCAGAAGGGTACGATGACGCTGGGCGAATTCGTGATGGTGAACGCCTATCTGATCCAGCTTTATCAACCACTCAATATGTTCGGGTTTGTGTACCGTGAGATCATGCAAGCGCTGATCGATATGGAGAAAATGTTCGGCTTGCTCGATGTGAAGCCGGAAGTGCCGGACAAACCGAACGCGCCGCAGCTGACTGTGGCCGAAGGGGCTATCGCGTTTGAGGATGTGCATTTCGCCTATGATCCACGTCGGCCTATTCTGCAAGGCGTCTCTTTTCAGGTGACTGCCGGAAAAACGGTTGCGGTTGTCGGTCCGTCCGGTGCGGGCAAGTCCACCATTGGGCGGCTGCTATATCGGTTCTACGACATGCAAAAGGGCCGGATTACGATTGATGGTCAGGATTTGCGCGATGTTGACCAAACCAGCGTGCGCGCCGCGATTGGCACGGTGCCGCAGGATACAGTCCTGTTCAACGACTCCATCCTTTACAACGTGCTCTACGGTCGCCAGGACGCATCGCCGGAGGAGGCCAAAGAGGCGGCTCGTCTCGCGCGCATTGCGGACTTTGTTGAAGGCCTACCAGATGGGTGGGATGCTGAAGTGGGCGAGCGCGGGCTGAAGCTATCGGGCGGCGAGAAGCAACGTGTCGCCATCGCCCGCACTATCCTGAAGAACCCACCGATTCTAATTCTGGATGAAGCGACATCCGCACTGGACACGGCGACGGAGCGGGAAATTCAGACCAATCTGGAAGAATTGGCTGAAGGGCGCACGGCCATCGTCATCGCCCATAGGCTTTCCACCGTGGTCAATGCGGACGAAATCCTGGTTTTCCAGAGCGGCAAGATCGTGGAACGCGGCAAACACCGAAGCCTCATGGCGGAAGACGGCGTCTATGCCGAAATGTGGGCCCGCCAGCAAGAAGATCGTGAGGAAGCAGACGCCATCCCTGCTTGATATTCGACAGCGCACGACCGTCGCGATACGCTTTTCCTTGTCGATGCGTGAAAGGCGAATTGCGATATGAGCGAAAAAGTGGCGGAAGCAGAGATCAGCGAGATCGCAATCGTTGATATGGGGCCGTTGGCAGATGGTGGTGCTGCTGGCCAGAAGGCCGTTGCGGCGGCGTTGAGCCACGCGCTTGAAACGGCAGGGTTTCTAATCCTGACCAATCATGGCGTTCCCCAGGACCTGATTGAGCGCACATTCGCTGAAGCCGCGCGCTTCCACGATCAGCCAATGGGCGCCAAACATGCTGTGCTGATGAATGAGCATAGCAACGGTTATATGGCGATGAACCGCTATAATGTCCGCACATCCCGCGTCAGTGAGTCGAGTGCCAAGCCGGATCGGAACGAGGCTTTTTTCTTGAAGCGGGAACGGTCGCCGGATGACCCGCTCGTGAAGGCGGGCAGGCGCTTTGCCGGGCCGAATGAGTGGCCGGAAAATCTGCCTGGGTTCAAAGAAACCGTGCTGGAATATACGGGTGCGGTAGAAGCGATGACGCAGCGTCTACTGCCAGCGCTCGCCGTATCGCTTGATCTGCCGCAGGATGGTTTCCGTGCGGCCTTTGCAGAATGCATGTTCACCTTCCGCCTTTCCCACTACCCACCGGTTCCAGCGCAGGAGGCTGGACAATACGGGATAGCACCGCATACAGATGCAAGCTTTATGACCTTCCTACCGCAATTTGGCGTGCCCGGCCTGCAAATCCGTGTGGGGGAGGATAAGTGGCTAGACGTGCCTTACGTTCCGAACTCTTTCGTAGTGAATGCGGGCGACACACTGCAGCGCTGGACCAACGGGCGCTATAAATCCACACCGCACCGTGCGTTGCCCCCGATTGGCGAGCGTCGTTACGCCATTCCCTATTTCCTGGCTCCGCATCTGGACACGGTGATCGATTGCCTGCCGTCCTGCCAAAGCCCCGACAACCCGCCACAATACCCACCGATCGCCTATAGCGACTGGCTCGCCTGGTGGTATGACCGCAATTACAACTCGGACGATCAGGCGGATCTAGCGAAAGACCACGCAGCTGCGCAGACCAATGGCTGAAATCGCGTACCTCCAAGCTGTGGCCGTAGAATCGGCCAACGGACGTATCGTCGTGATGGATTCGATGACCTATGTGGACGGGCGGAACGGCGCAGGCGATGTGCTGATTGCCGCCTCATATTTTGGCTCAATGCCGGTTTGCCACTGGGTGCTGCCAGCCCGCCCCAAAGGCGTTGTCGCGCAAGAAGCGGGTGGCGGCAAAAACATGGCTGGCGTCAGCGGCCTATGGGCGCTTGATGGTCACGGCATCCCTGGCGCTGCGACCTCGACGGCCTCCTGCCGGATTTCGGACGGTGCGGATATGTACGCAAATGGCGTCATTGCCCTAGTGAATGCCAGTGCTGAGCGGCTCAATATAAAGCCAGGGATGGGGGCCGCAGAGGCTGCAGATTTAATGTTGCGCGCCGCCAAAGTAGAAGGCGGTCCCCCAGATGTGCCGGACGTGGTTTATGAAGGCGCTCGCGGGCGGATCATAGCGCTCGGCTCGACCTCATTCATCTCTGATACATGTGCGGGGGATGTGATCTGCGCCGGGTCTGCTTTCAGCGAACCTTCTGCCGATTATGCGGCACCTTATGCCATTCGTGGCCTGATCTGTAATGACGCTGGGCGCTGCAAGGATGATTCCGGTATTGCAGGCCTAGCGGTTATGGAGGCCAAATCCGTCCCCGCCGCTGCAGTCTCCGCAGCAAGCGCAGAAATTGGCGACGGCCTCGGCACGTATCGCGAAGGCGCTATCTCCGCGCTCAACGCATCAGCCCGCGCCCTCGGCGTAACGGAGGGTATGGCTGCCAAACAGGCGTCGCTGCTGATGCTGAATGCCGGGTGAGCGGCGGATTACTCCGCCTTACCCCACCCGCCCGCGCCAGGTGATTCCACCAACGCCATGGACCCGTCTGGAACCAATCGGTCGCCGGTTTTACCGGGGAGTGGCGTTTCAGAGCCATTGGCACCGATGAAGCCGAAGCGGCCTTTGCCGCCATCTTCACCACCTTGCAGGCCCCAGGGCGCATGGCGGAAGCGTTCGCCAACGCCGTTGAATGTGCAGGCGTGATCCACCGGCTTCACGACCCGGCGGATACCGCGCCCGCCTGGATGTTTGCCCGCACCGCCTGAATTCGGCACGAGGCCGTATTCCAGCACCATCAACGGGTATTCCATTTCGATGGCTTCAACGGGCAGGTTGGATGTGTTGGTGATGCCTGTCTGGACGCCATCCTTGCCGGGCTTGGTCGGCCTGCCGCCTGCACCCCCGCCGATGGTCTCCAAATACACATAAGCCTCGCCATTGCGGGGATCGACGCCGGAGAATACGGCCATGGTGTTTGCACCGTTGGGTGCTGCTGGAACGCGGTCCGGCAGCGCGGGTGCCAATGCGCCCATGACAACATCGATGACGCGCTGGCAGGTATGCGCCCGGCCTGCGACAGGCGCTGGGAATACGGCGTTGCAGACTGTCGCTTCAGGCGCTGTGATCGGCGCGCAATCAATGACGGCTTGAGTATTCGGCGCTTCAGGATCGAGCAGCGCTTTGATGGCATAGATCACGGCGGCCTGTGTGGCATTCAGCGTCATGTTGACGTTGCCGGGCACCTGCGGGCTGGAGCCAGCAAAATCGAAGCTCAGCTTGCCGCCCTTCGCCACAATCGTGACCTCAAAGACGATATCGAACGTTTCAACGCCGTCATCGTCCATCATGTCGCGGAAATTGTAGGTCCCGTCCGGCACCTGCTTCAGCGCATCGGCGATGCGGGCGGCGGAGCGGTCCAGCAATTGACGGAACCCGGCGCGCATCGTTTTGGCACCGTAGCGCGCGCCCAGTTCCTGCATACGGCGGACGCCGAGCTTGGCAGCGGCGATCTGGGCGTAGTAGTCGCCCCGGCGTTCGGTGGGCGCACGGGCGTTCAGCAGGAAGATGTCCAGGATTTCCTGGTTGATTTCGTCCTTGGTCCCAATCCGCGTAACCGGGATGCGCAGGCCTTCCTGGAATATCTCCGTCATACCACCAGACATGCTACCCGCTGCCATGCCGCCAATATCAGCGTGGTGCGCGATATTGCATACGAAGCCGACGAGACTGCCATCCACGAACACAGGGGCTGCAAAATTCACATCCGGCAAATGCGTGCCGCCAGCGGTATGCGGATCATTGGCGACAAATAAGTCGCCCGCATGAATGTCATCGCCATATTTTTCGATCACACAGCGCATCAACCCGCTCATGGAGGCGACATGGATCGGCAAGCTCATATCCGCTTGGGCGATCAGGTCGCCATCTGCGTTCATGATCGCGGTCGAGTGATCGTGGCGCTCTTTGATATTCGTCGAATAGCTGGCCTTCATCAGCGCGACGAAGCTTTCGTCGTTGATGGATTTCAGCGCATTGGTGAGGATTTCGAGGCCGATAGCGTCTAGTTCAGCCGCATTCGAGTTGGACATGGGTTCAAGCCCCCTTCAGAGCGATGAGCATTGAGCCGTCAGGGCGGACATCCACTGTGTCCCCCGGATGCACCGGCGTCGTAGCGTCTAATTGGTCGATGATGGCGGGGCCGGTGAACGTCATGCCCGGTGCCAGTGTTTCCCGACGATAAATCGGCGTTTCCATTGAAGCCTTGCCATCAAACCATACTGGGCGATGGCCGGTTGGTTCCGGCATAGGCTGGGCCTTGCCCGGTTCCGGCATGTCCTCGGCATCGTAAAGACGCCCACGGGCTGTCATGCGGAAGTTAACGATTTCAATCGCCGCCCCTGGGTCATGGAAGCCATAGGCCCGGTCATGGGCGGTGAAAAATGCATTTGCCAGGGCCTTGATATCCGGCATATCTGCGCCGGAGAGGCTGGGCGCTGACGCTACCGGAACAATCAGTTCAAAATTCTGGCCGACATAGCGAAGGTCCAGCGCTAGTTCCATGGTGCGGGTCGCACCGGGCAGGTTTTCGGCATCGAACCATTCTGCAGCACGCCCGGCGAGGCTCGTCACGGTATCTGCCGCAACGCTCATCTGGTCAGCGTGTAGCGGTAGGCGAAGGCTGGCAACGAAGTCTTCTTTCTGGTCGGACACCAGTAGGCCTTCGGCGCACACAATGCCGGGGGAGGGTGGCACCAGCACTTCGCCCATGCCAAGTTCCGCTGCAACTTCGC
>Ga0315321_10000919_pt1 | contig 22375 bp, 16 predicted proteins | sample M180m21515metaG_FD_203464 | JGI IMG/M metagenome (GOLD analysis project Ga0315321, IMG submission 203464) | Ammonia-oxidizing marine archaeal communities from Monterey Bay, California, United States - M1 80m 21515 | ecosystem: Environmental > Aquatic > Marine > Intertidal zone | place: USA...
TCTTCTGCACGGTTTAAATGGAACAGCGCTCTTGGCATGTTTCCTTCAATAGTGAGTAACACCTCGGACAGGGCAAATTGGGACGCGGCCGAATCAGGCTCTTCTCTTAACCACTTCTCGCTTAGTTCCCGTGCTTTAACATTTTGCTTTAAATTAAGAGCATCACAAATCGCTAATGCACGCAGATCACTAATGTCCCTGAAGCCGAAACAAAGCGGCATTCTGGATTCTGGTATCTCTATTTCTTCTATTGAAGATGTATTTTGGGCAAAGCTATTTACACTAAGCACAGAGACAGTGCTTAGTAATATCGCCTGTAGAGAGTTCTTGAATGTTGTAACAAGGGGCTGCATGTTGAATACTCTTGGAGCTAAGAGGGATTACAGCTTTGGTTTTGTATAAGCTGACTTTTAAGTTTTAAGTACTGTCTAATTTAAAGTACTGCGCGCCAATTTTTCCATTGGACCTTGCATGGCATCAGTAAGCACCTTGGTTAAATCCATTACCCCGGGGGCTAGTTCTATTCTGTGTCCCAGTACTCTGGGCAACAGAAGTTCAATATCTTCAGCGCTGACGAAATTTCTTTCCTTAAGAACCGCACTGACCTGCAGGGCGGGTAACATAAGAACCATGCTGCGGGTGGAATTCCCCTGCAAGACTCTGTCATCCTCGCGAAGATTTCTGGATATGTCCACCAAGGCTTGCTTTATCGCGTCGTCTATTCGAACGGAGTCATCAATCTGTTTTCTGGCAGCTAATAATTCATCCCGGCTCACAGTGATTTTTCCGGAGGAGCTATCCTTCCTCTCTTTATACGTATTCAGAACACCAAGCTCCGATTCGCGATCGATGTGATCCATCGAAATTTTGAATAGAAATCTATCAAGCTGCGGAGTAGGCAAGGGGTAAGTTCCAACCAGATCAAGAGGGTTTTGTGTGGCTATCACGAAGAACAGTTCATCCAGTTCGTAGGTGACATTGTCTACAGTAACCTGCTTTTCGCCCATCGCTTCCAGCATCGCTGACTGCACTTTAGGAGAAGTCCGATTAATCTCGTCAGCGAGCACCACATGAGCAAACAATGGCCCGTGGCGAAAATGAAATTCTCCGCTATTGCTATCAAACACGGGCACGCCGGTAACATCAGAAGGTAATAGGTCGGGAGTAAATTGAATTCGGCGGAACGGCACAATGTGTTCGCCGCTTGTTTTGGTGCTGTTGCTGGCATTATCAATTATGGCTTCGCCCAGAGATTTGGCGAGAGTAGTTTTACCGGAACCGGGGAAGTCCTCCAGCAGTACGTGGCCGTCTGCTATCAGGGCAATTACAGCTAGCTCGATCACGTCGTCGCGGCCAATCACCTGACGTTTTACCGCCGAGATCAATCTATGCAGTACTTCCCGGGCGTTCGGTAATTGCTGACTAGCTTCAGCCTGTTTTTCTGAGGAATCCGGTATGGCTACCGCGATATCTTCAACAATATTGTCTGGCATTTCATCTGTCTCCATTTGCTCCTGCCTGCACTGTCTTTTCAAACAACGCTTATCTACTCCAAATCCAGGAAAGCGGATTTAGCATAGCCAGATAAACTCGCCAGGAAACGGTGTTCATTTTGATTTCCTGATTTACTGAATTGTTCAGAGCCAGCCATTGATCCCGTTTCAATGAAGACTTTTCCTCATTGCCCAGAGTCATGGCCAGGTGCTGTTGGGTAAGTTGCCCCATGGATGGTGCTATTTTGCTGGCACGTTGTGCAAAATGTTCACGGCTCTCCCCGGTTTTCCTCTGCAGCCCCACGGCAGAGAGCCGGTCCAATGCTGAGCGATAACTTAGTCTGTACTGGCTCTCCAGAGAAGCCCGCGAGGGTATCCACAAGCGATAGAATTTAATCAGATATGCAGAACAAAGGGCCGATAGCAGCAATATATAGATAGTATTGAGCAGGGCGGCAAGGCTAATCATGGAGGATTGTTCAGTCTGCATGAAGTCCTCAAAAGAGGCATCGTTTCTGAGCATGTCGCCGAGTAACTGCTGCAGGCTATCCTGGGGGTCTGTTGTCATATCCACGAGGGTTTGTTGTGGGGCTGGGTCCACAATTACCCAGCCAATTCCTCTAAAGTAAATTTCCGGCCAGGCATGTCCGTGTATTGCCTGCACAAGTAATGATGAGCCACCGGCTCTGTTTGCCGCTGGGACTGAATAGCCGATGCCGACTCGGGCGGGAATGCCCAGACTGCGGAACATATAGGTTGCAGAGAAAGCGAAGTGCATACAGTAACCGGTAAGATCGCCAAACAAGAAGGATGCCGCGGGATCTGTTTCGTAGGCATGCTCATTTTTCAGGCTGTAAATTCCGTTCTCATCCAGATAGGTTTTAATAGACCAGGCCTTGGCAAAGGCGTCTTCAGTAAATTCGGGTTTTAGGTTGGCAATAATATTGTCAGCCAATTCTTTATAGCGTGGGTCTTCGGGAAGGCGGAGGTATTCATCCCAAACATCAGCCGACCAATCTTCTCTACCCAATTCTCTGCCTAATAAATATTCAAAGTCATAAGTTGGTGCCAGTGAATAGGAGTCATAAGTTCGCTTGAATCTCAGATTATTCGGGTTGGGTGTATTTTCATACCCAACAGGGCTTTCAAGCCCAAATGGCGTGCGGTGTGACACCAGCATCCCAATACTGGTCCTAACGGGCACTCTCTCATCGTCAGCGCCTGGCATTACTTCGCTCTGGCTGCGGTTATTAGTGAAATGATCGATGAGGTCTCGATCCATATCATCGCGGTTGCTTACATCCAGCATGGTTCCGCGAAATTGTGAATAGGCTGATTCCCTGAAATAGTAAGCGCCGTTCAAAGGCTCATAGTCATCCCTGAATACAACCACCGCTACCGGAGCTTCCATGTCGTCGGCATTATTTTCCCCGTCGCGAAACGGGTTCTCTCTCTGGCCACCACTTCCGTCCTGCTCCTGACCGGTTAAGCCGAGATCGTCTGTCATGCCGGGAGTGGGTAGTCCAAACATGCGCACAAAGATTATTAGCGAGAAGCAGATCAAACCAAGAGTCAGGAAATTGTACGGAAGTCGTCGCTGATTATTTTCAATCATTAGTAATGCGGATAAGGCGAGTACCGCAGCGCAGCCAAATGAAAGCAGAATAGTTGACGGGTCTATTCCTCTGATCAATGCAAAGTCGCCTATGAAAAACGGGCGATGAATCATGCCGTTTCTATGGGCAGATAAGGTGATCACGAAAGCCATGGCAACAAATAGAATTTCAAGAACGGACCCGTAGCTGGTGCGATGTGAAAGAGTTCTCAACACAAGAGTCAATGAGCAACTAATACCGAACCATTTAACAATCTCACCGGATTCGAATCCAGCAATAGGCGTGGTCAGTGTCGCGAGCAGGTTGGTATTTACACTTAACACAGAAAGAAAAATAGCGATGAGGAAAAAGCACATTGAAAAAAGCAGGATTGTACTTGTTCGCAATTTCACCAAAGGGTCTTTGCCAATTTTTTGATCGATATAAAAGCAGGCGAATATACACCCCACAACAGATGCCACTGATCCGCTTGTAACGGTCAAGGGCAGGCTCAGGAACCAATATCCACAGGCCATGATTAGCGACCTTAGCAGAGTTGGCAGTGAGCGTTGTTGTGCTTGATGGTTTGATTTCATCATCGTAAGTCAGTATCTGTTTTAAGAACGAGGTTATTTAACTCTTTCTATTTAAATCTTGCGCATATGCCGATCAAAGCTGGCACCAGTCTTCCTGTCTATTAATATCGTTGATTCTACTAGTGATCCAAGCTCGGTCAATAAACTGCTGAGGTTTTTGCGGTTAGTGCCTGCAGGTTTGAGATTGCCGTGTGTATTATCGCGCAGTAGCAGCTTTCCCCAGAAGCCCGGCTGCTCCTCTTCTTCGATGCCGTCAGTTGCCAGTATCAGGGTAAATTGTTCGGAAAATGCCGCAATTGTATTCCGGAGGGGCAATAGCCAAGGCGCTGATTCTGCGGCTGCGAACACTATACAGTGGCTGGCCCCCTGAGCCGAATTCTGGCCCAGAAAGTCGTCCAGAGCGTAGGGGTAAGCCTCGCCCAAGGCTCTCGATCTGGCAATAGCCCTTAAGGAAGAGGGGAGGTCAGTATAAGAGCAATCTGAACCATCTGCTGAAAATATCCAATCATCGCCCAATGCATTGCTCTCCAACGCCGCCCTGGCTACCGCCGCCGCGGCTTCATCTCGAGCGCTACTTAGCAAATAGGCCACGGTCCGATTGCTTTGAAAAACGCTTTTCTCAGCCAGACGTACATTAAGTTGTCTATTGCGCGCGAAGTTTTTCCACATGATGTTTCGCACAGAATCTCCAGGAACATAAGGGCGTATTTCCATGCGGTCTCCTTCAGGGTTACCCGAAGGATTAGGGATGCCGTCTTCAGCGGTCAGTGAGCGGAGAAAGGGAAGGTTCTTAACAGTATTTATTCGCGGCAGAACCATGCATGGTGCATCCTGATTTTGTAGCCAGGAATATTTACAAAAGCCAAGAACATCAGATATTTCAAATCGACGTTTAATGCCCGCACTCAGGCAGCGTCTCTGCGGGATGACTTCTTCCTGAAGATACCCATCGGAGTTTTCACGAATTCTAGACTGCAAATAATCTGGATACTCTATGGTCCAGGACAGTTTTATTAAAGGAAGATAAGTAGGAGCGCGAATTTTAAAGCCCGTTTCATTAGGATATTCGGCTTCCAGTTCAATGGCATTTCTTGGAGGGTTTTCAACAATGAATCTTCTGATTCTTCTGTGAACAAACATGCCACTGATAATGCAGCTGAAAAGACAGAATATCAGAATTGCCAGAGCACAGATCGCCAGTGCAAACACCACGAGGTCCATTGAGCCATAGCCGTAAATCCCAAGAGCAACTGCTGCCAGCAATAAGCTGGCGACACCCTGTACGGTCAGTGGGAATAGTCTTGCTATATTTTTGGCGGTGGCGAAAAAGGCAATTCTCTTTGATGAGTTACCTACGTTTACACCGCTTGCTGGCTTTATCATGTCGAACTTGATTATGAAGGCCTTTTTACTAGCTAGATATTGATGTCAATTTCAGTGGTAACGGAATTGGCAATAAAACACTTTTCATGAGCAAAGTGATGAAGTGCTTGTTCCTGCTCGGCTGTTGGAATTCTTTCACCCGAGTAATCCACTTGCGGGTTCAATGATACTTTGGTGACGGCTGTTCTACCGTCGCTGTTTTGTGACATCTCTCCGACGGGGCTATCTATATAGGAATCTATTTCGAAACCATCTCTCCCGGCCAATGCGAGAAAAAAGAGCATGTGACATGAAGACAGGGAAGCAACAAAGGCTTCTTCAGGGTCTACGTTTTCTTCTACCGACCAGGGGGCAGGAACGATGTGGGGAGAAGCAGAGGCCATAATTTCTGCCCCACCATCAAAACTCCACTTATGAGCGCGAGAATATTTGTTCCCCGCAAAATCTTCGCCATTCCGGTTCCATTCTATTGTTGCAGTGTAAACTGACATAAAAGTAATGCCTATTTGTTCGCTCGGTTGTCAATTAAATCTTCTACGACCGCCGGGTCTGCCAGCGTTGTTGTATCTCCCAGGTTTTCCAACTCGTTGGCCGCAATCTTTCTCAAGATGCGACGCATAATCTTCCCGGAGCGTGTTTTGGGAAGACCCGGGGCAAATTGGACGACTTCCGGTTTGGCAAAAGAACCTATTTCTTTCGCCACAAATTTAACGAGATCCGCTCTCAATTCTTCAGACTCGGCTTCATCGTCCATAAGAGTGACATAGGCATAAATTCCCTGACCCTTTATGTCATGGGGATATCCAACCACGGCAGCCTCAGCAACACTGTGGTGGAGCACTAAAGCACTCTCTATTTCTGCAGTTCCCAGACGATGACCGGACACATTAATCACATCGTCTACTCTTCCGGTTACCCAGTAATAGCCATCGCTATCCCGACGCGCGCTGTCACCGGTAAAATAATACCCGGGATAGGCTGTGAAGTAGGTATCGATACAGCGTTGATGATCGCCATAAACGCTGCGAATCTGACTCGGCCAACTTTGGCTGAGAACCAGATTCCCGGTTGCCGGTCCTTCAAGCTGATTGCCATCGGCATCCAGCAAGGCTGCTTTTACACCGAAAAATGGAGTGCTGGCTGATCCGGGCTTGAGGTCTGTAACTCCGGGCAGGGGCGTAATCATTATCGCTCCGGTTTCTGTCTGCCACCAGGTATCCACAATCGGGCAGCGTGAATCTCCGACTACGTGGTAATACCATTCCCATGCTTCCGGATTGATTGGTTCGCCAACCGAACCCAAGAGTCTTAATGAAGATCGTGAGGTCTTCTTCACCGGATCATCACCAGCGGCCATTAGTGCACGAATTGCAGTAGGAGCAGTGTAGAAAATATTTACCTGGTGTTTGTCTATCACTTGCCAGAAACGACCGGCATCGGGGTAGGTTGGTACTCCTTCGAACATGAGAGTAACAGCGCCATTAGCGAGAGGGCCGTAGACTATATATGAGTGACCCGTTACCCAGCCGACATCTGCAGTACACCAATAAATGTCACCTTCATGGTAATCGAATACATATTTATGGGTGATACTGGCTCCGAGTAAATAACCAGCGGTGGTGTGGAGTACCCCTTTTGGTTTTCCGGTAGAGCCGGATGTGTACAGAATGAACAGCGGATCCTCCGCATCCATCATTTCCGGTTCGCAGTCAGAGCTGACTGCTTCTGTTGCCTTGTGATAACAAACATCACGGTCTTCAATCCAGGGTACTTTTGCATTGGTTCGACGAATGACAAAAACAGAATGAACATTGGGGCAGGACTCAAGCGCAGCATCAACATTTGCCTTAAGAGGGATTACTCTGCCGCCGCGGATACCTTCATCGGCGGTAATAACGGCTTGGCAATCAGAATCCAGTATCCGGTCTTTGATAGATTCGGGAGAAAAACCGCCGAACACAACAGAGTGAACCGCTCCTATTCTCGTGCAAGCCAACATGGCAAAGGCGGCTTCCGGAACCATTGGCATATAGATACAAACTCTGTCCCCTTTGCCTACTCCTCTTTCTTTAAGAGCATTGGCAAACTTGCATACAGCCTCATATAACTCTCGATAAGTGATGTGTTTGGAATCTTCCGGTTCATCACCTTCCCAAATAATTGCGGTCTGTTCTGCCCGCCGTTCAAGATGGCGGTCTATACAGTTAAAAGAGACGTTCAATTTTGCGCCGGTGAACCAGCGCGCTTCGGCCTTGGTGAAATCCGAGTTGAATACGGACTGCCAGGGCTGATGCCAGTGAATGAGTTCACCCGCCTGTTCCGCCCAAAATTCTTCCGGAGAGTCGATTGATTGTTGGTAGAGCTTACTATAGCTCTCGAGGCTTAAGTGGCTGTGTTCCTTGCTGGATTCGCTTACAGGATAGACCTTTTCTTCTGACATTTCTGGTTCTGGCTCCACTTCTTATCTAATTGATATTATTGATAATAATTCGATGCTCGTCCGGTTTCCCAATCACTTGGGGGATTAAATGATAGGAGGAAATAGGGATTGAAAGTATGCCTTAAACCCCATTGCCGCACAACAAACCGCCATGGGCGAATCCGGTTTTAAGGGGCGGTGTTATGGCTTGCGATTGAATCGGATATTATCGATCAGGCGACATTTTCCGAGTTTGACGGCGGTTAGAATGACCAGATTGTCATCATCTTCGCCTGCAGGTTTAAGGTTTTCAGCATTTCGAATGGCCAGATACTCTGTATCCATGCCTTGTCTGGATAAATTGCTTACTGCTTCTTGCTCAAGCACATCGAAATTAGCAGCTCCTTTTACAATATTCTCGGCAATTTCCCGAAGCGTTGCCTGAATCAGGGGAGCGCTTTCTAATTCAACTTCAGTCAGATAGGAGTTTCGGGAGCTGAGTGCAAGACCTCTTCTATCTCTTTGTATTTCTACACCCTTGATATCAATGTTAAGGGAAAGGTCCCTCACAAGCTTTCTTATGGTGAGAAATTGTTGGTAATCCTTGAGACCAAAATAGGCAATGTCGGGCTGGACCATATTGAATAACTTACAGACGACCGTGGCAACGCCATCGAAATGTCCGGGTCGCCCGGAGCCGCAAAATTCAACAGTTATACTTGGTACTTTGATTATTGTCTGTTCTGATAAAGAGTTGCTATAGATCTCACTCACTGATGGCAGGAATAACACATCACAAGTTTCTTGAATGAGCTTTTCAGAGTCCTCGTCGATGGTTCTCGGATAGTTATCCAGATCCTCATCAGGGCCAAATTGAAGCGGGTTTACAAATATCGAACAAACAACTATATCCGAGTCTTTTCTTGCTGCCCTAATGAGTTCCAGGTGACCCTCATGTAAATTGCCCATGGTGGGCACGAGGGAAATACTGCGGCCAGCAACCCTGTGAGTGGATAGCTTGTCCCTCAGTTCGGAGACTTCGGTAATGGTAATCATTTTTTCTAACAGTGTTTGCTAATGAATAAAGAATTGCTAATTGAAGCTATGATCGTCAGATGGGAATCTAAGTGACTTCACGGACTCGACGTATTCGACGATTGCCCCGGGGATGCCATCTTTAGATTCGGACAAAAAGTTTTTCACAAATTTGGGTGTGATAGGGGAGACGCCAAGTACATCGTGTAGAACCATGATTTGGCCGCTGGTATCAGGACCCGCGCCAATACCGATAACGGGGATTTCCAGTGTTTCGGTTATTTTCTTGCCTAATGATCTGGGCACACATTCCAATAACAGTGTGCTTGCGCCCGCGTCCTGCAAAAGAATAGCTTCTTCGATGATGGTTTCAGCCTGTTCGGTGTTTCTACCCTGTACGTGGAAGCCCCCGATTCGGTTAACCGATTGAGGCGTCAGACCCATATGGGCGCATACAGGAATACCTCTTTCCGCCAACAAGCGGGTGGTATTAGCGATCCAGGCACCACCTTCCAGTTTTACCATGTGCGCGCCAGCTCTCATCAGAGAGGCAGCATTTTCGAGAGTCTGGGTTTCTGATGCGTAGCTCATGAATGGCAAGTCGGCCATGATTAAAGAGCCACGATTACCGCGCTTCACACACTCTGTGTGGTAAACCATGTCCTCCATGGTGACCGGCAGCGTGCTGTCATGGCCTTGAAGCACCATACCCAGCGAGTCGCCTACTAGCAGTACTTCCACGCCAGCTTCACTCAATATGGCCGCAAAGCAGGCGTCATAGGCGGTCAGGCAGCTGAACTTCTCCCCACGGGACTTGAGGTCCAGCAAAGTGGTAAGGGTTACGGCTTTTGATTTTTGGTGACTGCTCATGGCTTCGATTGGGCACTTTGGCCTGTATTAATCAGGGCTGCGATAGTAAGTGCTGGAATTCAGCTATTCAAGGGAAAGATGACGAATTTTCTCGAATTCGTCTACAACAGACTTACTTTGGGTGCGATAAAACAGCTTCTGGAGCTAAATTAGGAGGCTGTTTTAAGGGCTTCTAGGCTATTCAGCCGAGATCAGCGGAACAGTTGGAGTGCAGCGGGGTTACAGAAGTGAGGGCCGGGGATTGAAATATTGGGTTCCTGTGGGCCGCGTCAGAATATGTTTGACCAGTAATTCATAATCCTCATCATTGCTCACCAAGTCTATTTCTGCAGTATTAACAATCAGCAGTGAGGTCTTATTAAAATAGTGGAAAAACTCCGTATAGGATTGATTCAAATTTTCCAGATAATCGACTTCAATGAGCTGTTCCGAGTCGATGCCTCTTTTTTGAATTCGTTCCAGCAGAATATCTGTAGGGGCCTGTAAGTAGATGACAAGATCCGGAACGGGGGCATCAATAGTTAAGTGGCGATATACATTTAAATAAAGTTCATACTCATCCGCTTCGAGGTTCTGCTGTGCAAACAGCTGATCCTTGTCGATGAGAAAATCTGCAACTCTTACCGGTTCAAACAAATCATTCTGGCGCAGCTCCTGAATTTGTTGCGTGCGCTGAAAAAGGAAAAAAAGCTGGGTAGACAGAGCGTGCTGTTTGGGATTTTGATAAAAACGATCGAGAAAAGGATTTTCTTCACTCTTTTCCAGCAACAGATCATAGTTAAAAGTTTCAGCCAGCCTTTTAGTCAGGGTGGTCTTGCCGACACCTATAGGCCCTTCGACGGCGATGTATTGGGGTAATTCTCTACTAAGGCTGGATTGAGGCATTAGTGTTTGTCGCTGTTGCTTTCGTCTTTGCTTTGCTTGCGACCGGGTCGGCGTTTCCGGCGCTTTTTTGAAGAGGACAATTTCTCTGTCATCCCGTTTCTCTGCTCTAAATCACCGTTCTGAAAATCCGTCCACCATTGCCCGGCATTATCCAGATTCTCACCGGACTCTTCCCTTAGGAGCAAAAAGTCATAGGCAGCCCTAAATCGGGGATGGGAAAAACTGCTCGCCAAGTTACGGCGATTTCGTTTTTCCAAACGTTTTTGCAGATCCCAGATCTCCCGCGATGCGGCGGTGAATCGTTTCGGTATCGAGGTGTAGACCAACTGTTCTTTGATTGAGCTGCTAACAGCTTCGAAATAAACCTGACCGGGGCTTACGCCCTCATTGGCAGGGTCCTGTAACTTTTGTTGAACTACCGGCCATAGCAGCGCTGCATACAAGAACGCAGGCGTTACAGACTTCCCGCTGGCCAATCTGCTATCGGTATTCTCTAGGGCCAGCTGCAGTAACCTGCTAGCGGGGGCGGTGGAGTCTTCAATGGCTCGCAGAGTAGGTGCGAACAGGTACTTGCCAGGTTCATATTGTGATAGCAGGGCAAATGTAGCTACAGCATCTCCTCCGGTGAGTAATTTTAGTGACTCATCAAATAATCGGGCAGGGGAAATGGATTCCAATAGCGGAGCCAGTCGGTTAATTGGCTCACAGGTTTTTTCTTCGATTTCAAATTTTAGTTTTGCAGAAAATCTTAGCGCTCTCAACATTCGAACCGGATCTTCTTTATAGCGCTCTTCCGGGTCACCGATCATGCGGATCTGCTTTGACTCCATATCCGCAAGTCCCGAGCTAAAATCAAGAACTTCGAAATTGTCCACCGTGTAATAAAGGGAATTTACTGTAAAGTCTCGGCGCAGCGCATCTTCATCGATATTTCCGTAAACATTATCCCTGAGAATCATGCCGGAACTTGAATGGGCAGAATCCAGCTCTTTTATCCGTTTTCTTGGAACGTCATCCGCTATCTGGTTTCTAGCTTCGTGATGAGCGCGAAAGGTTGTCGCCTCAATGATTTCCCGACCAAAGCGAATATGTACTATTTTGAATCTTCTGCCGATGATGCGGGCATTGCGAAATATCTTGCGAATTTCCTCCGGTTCGGCATCGGTTGCTATATCAAAATCCTTGGGATGTTTGCCCAGCAGCAGATCCCGCACGCCACCTCCTACGAGAAATGCGTGAAAGCCTTCCTCTCCCAGTTTGTACAAGACTTTCAGGGCGCTCTTTGAAATATTTTTACGGGAGATACAGTGCTCGTCTCGACTGAGACGAATGGCGTTATCAATGCCAGTTAATGAGTCTTTTGATGTCATTTTACCGGGCAGCCTGAATAGCTATTGTTTTTTGCACTTGGAATCTGATGCTCTTGGGTTTGAGCTTGAAGAGGATTTTCAATTAGGGCACCAGCTTAATTCGTGTGTCTTGTCTGGGTCAAACTGCCCAAACTTGAACTTCGCAGGGCAGCTACGTCAGACGGCATAATACACCGAACCACCACTAAAAGTATCAATGGCAAGAGGGAGAGGATCAGGGGAAAATTTCGGGGGTGGAGTCCACCCCCCTTAGGAAGTAATTTACTTATTATTATTTTAAACAGTATTTATTATTTTTATTAAGTGGATACCGAACCCGGTACCCTAAAGTTTGAGGCGGTTAACATGAAATCCTGTGGCAAATAGCCACTAATACTCCAACCCTACCTTCTATTATTTGACGCACTAACCTTAGTTGTATAACTCAGTAATGCTATTTTTGTTTTTATTGAGCTTATTATTATTATTTATTGTTATTATCCCTACAAATATTGCAGTTAACGTGCCAATATAAGAATAGCTATATATAACAGGAGGATAGCTTTATAGAAATCAGTGACCCAATCTTAAAACTCATTATTTGTTACTAAAATACCCATTTTATTGGGTATTAGTGTAGCGGTAACAAATATAGTGCACCGGATGGGCGGGGATTCAGTGAAATGCTAGGTGAGGTTTTTGGTGGGTAGGGGGCTCCAGGTAGCGCTCTAGATAGCGTGCTTTTTCTTTCTCGGAATACCGAATCGTTGCCGCCTCTCCCAGAGGCATTTCCGGCTTATGCCCAATTTTTTCGCTAATTGGGTTTCGTTCATTGAATCCTGATGTTCCAAAACAAAGTGCTGGAAATAGTCTTCCAGTGACATGTCTTCAACGGGTTCCTGAACAGTTTGTTCTTCTCCATCCAGCCCTATTGATTCCGTCGCAATGGCTGGCTCGTCTTCAATAGCCAGCAATTCAGGACCTATAGTTGTTTCCTCGGCTAAAACCACAGCTCGCTCAATTGCATTTTCAAGCTCTCTGACATTGCCCGGCCATTGGTAATTGGCAATTGCCCGGCTAGCGTCATCGCCGAATTTCAGCATGGCAGTTTTTAGCCTCTTGCAGGTTCTAAGCAGAATCGCGTCAGCCAACTCCAGTATGTCATTTCCCCTGTCTCTCAGAGGTGGAATAAGCAAAGTCATTACATTTATGCGGTAATAAAGATCTTCGCGAAAATAGCCGTCCACAACAAGTTGCTTAAGGTCGCGATGAGTCGCAGCAATCAATCGTACATCGACTTTTTTGGATTGCACCGAGCCGACTTTTCGAATTTCATTTTCCTGAAGTACTCGCAACAATCTTGCTTGTGCTTCGAGGGGAAGTTCACCTATTTCATCGAGAAACAATGTGCTGCCACTGGCTGCTTCTACCAGACCGGTTCGCGTGGCTGTGGCTCCGGTAAATGCACCTTTTTCGTGGCCAAATAATTCGGACTCGATCAGATTTTCAGGAATGGCTGCGCAGTTCACTGAAATCATTTCTTCCTGATTGCGATTGCTAAGGTTATGGATCGCTCTTGCAACTAATTCTTTACCCGTACCTGATTCACCATTAACCAGTACAGTTGAGTTTGTAAGAGCAACCTTTCTGATTCGTCGGAATAGCTCCATCATTTGCGGGCAGCTACCGATCATGCCATGAACGGGGGGTTCGAAATCGTCGGTGCCGGCCGGCCCCGAATCTGTTCTGTTTCCGTGTTCACGAATTACCTTGGCAACCGATTCGATAATTTCATTGTGTTCGAAAGGTTTGGCAATATAGTCGACTGCACCGAGCTTCATCGAATCGATCGCAGATCGAATGCTGGAATAGCTCGTCATTATCAGTACAGGTGTGGATGTAGCTTTGATCAGGTCGGTCCCCGGAGCACCCGGCAGTCGCAGATCGCTGATAATCACATCGAAATCATCCATGTCATAATTCTCGAGTGATTCCTTTACAGAGCCAGCTTCGCTGACTTTGTATTCGTGACGCTCGAGCAAGCGTTTGAGAGAGGTGCGAATAACCGCCTCATCTTCGACTACTAAAACCTGGTTTAATGCTGTCATGGATTTATATCAATGGATTCTTTGTGCAATTCATTTGGATGGGAATATGACTTGATGATACCTCGAAATATTGCGGCTTACTGCGACTAATACTTTTCAAGCGTGTCTGTCTTATTCCTCACAAAAGGCGTTAACCGAGTCCTCATCATAGCAGGGAAAGCTTAAAATTACCTGTGTCCCCGAGCCGCGCTCGACATTCACAGGACTAATTATATCAATATCCCCGCCCAAATCCTCTACAATACTGAAAACCAGTGAAAGCCCCAGCCCTGTGCCCTCTCCAGCCTCTTTAGTCGTAAAGAATGGGTCGAAAACCCTGTCGATGATAGCTGCGGGAATGCCTATGCCTTCGTCGGTAACGAAAATTCTGACCTTGTTGCCCTCAGCTCTTCCTAACATCGATACCTTGCCGCCTTGCTGACTTGCATCGCGGGCATTGTTAATCAGATTTACCAGCACCTGCAGCAATTTTTGGGAATCACCGAGTATGGTGGCAGCAGGGTCGCAATCAATCGATAGCTGTAAGTCTTGACTCTTCGTGTCCAGTAAAACCAGAGTCCTGGCTTCTTCCATGCACTTGCTTATGGATACCTGCTCATTCTCATAGTGGGTCTTGCTTGTACCTGTGTGGGCAAAGTTAACGAGTGATTGCAATATTTTCGAAGTACGATCAGTTTGCTCAATAATCTGCCCGGAAAGGCTGTTCAGTTCATCGCTTGGAAATTCATCCCGAATAGTTTGCGCCAGGCAGGCTATGCCAGTTATGGGATTGCCAATTTCGTGTGCCACACCAGCTGCCAGTCTCCCTATAGATGCCAAACGCTCACTGTGAGTAAGCCCGGCCTCGAGAATTTCAGTTTCAGTTATATCCTCTATCAGAATAATCAGGCCCTCGTGGCTGGACTCGTGGCCACTATCGGTTTCGATAAGTGCTTTATGAAGGTTTACAGATTTTTTCTGACCTTCAAATTCGAAATTATGTTTATACGAATGATTCGTGTCTTCGTTTTTGAAATTTAAAATCAGGCTTGACCAAGGTTCTTGTAATTCGTTTAGTTGGGATCCGACCACGTCGGCGCTGCTCATTCCAGTAAATTCTGATAGAGCCCGATTCCACATAACCACTTCATTGTCGAAACTCAAAGAACAGACGCCAAGTGGTAGTTCCAGCAGAATCTGCCGGTGATATCTCCTGAGATTGTCCAGGTCGGCAGCCATACCTGACAAATTGCTTCTATAAGACTCAATACGATACTCGATGACATTTAAATCTGAGCTGCCGTGTTCGGATACGATGCTATAAGGGAGGTAGCTATCAATAATTTCCCGGGCGATAGAAGGGCCAAGTAGGCCAGAAAGGTTCGCCTCCAGCCTTCCGCGCAGGATGCGCATAGAATTGGGCCTTTTGTCATTCAATTCAAAATGAAGATCCTGCAGGGCTTGGGTAACTTCCCGTTTTGCGGTTTTGTTTCCAAGCGGCTTACTGAGACTTTTAATGAAATCATCGGGGGTTTTGGCAACCAGCCCGCTACGTTTACGTCGCTTTATTGTGTCCAGAGTGCAGATATCAGCCGAGCTTCTCTCTTCATCTGTCGTATTTGTATTGAGTGAAACAACAACGAAGATGAGGCTATTAACCATTAAAGAGAATACGGCAATTTCTCGCCAGTTGATGGACGTTAGTGAAAGAGATGACACGTCTGAGAGTAAGGGCGACAGAAGAAATACAAACCAGATACCTATGCCGATCAACAAACCACTCAAAAATCCTGTCTTGTTAGCTTGCGGCCAGTACAGGATAGCCAATATTCCGGGTAGAAATTGTAAGCAGGCGGTGAACGACACAGTACCGATTAATTGAAGGCTCAGCCGCTCATCCGGCAGATAGTAAAACAAAAAGCCAGCCCAGATTAATGCGCTGATGAGTATGCGTCTTTTCCAAGCAAGCCAGCGGTAAATATCATCTCTTGGTTTGGGTTGGTTAAACGGAAGAATGAGATGGTTGAGACACATATTTGACAAGGCTAGAGTCAGAACGATGATCAGGCCGCTGGCTGCTGAAAGACCTCCAAGATAGGCGATAAGCGCAAAAGCCGGCGATTCGTATTCGATCCCCAGTGCTACCGGGAAATACTCTACTTGAATTACGCTCCCGGACTGCAAGCCAGCCCAGAGAATGGGTAGAACAGGAAGGCTAATGAGCAGTAAATAAAGAGGCAAGGCCCAACTGGCGAACGAAAGAGCTTTGCGACCGTTGTTCTGATTAAAAATCACGTAAAACATGTGAGGCATGGCGACCGCCGCTGTGAAAAACAGCAGCGCCATGACATGGAACGAGCTTAAGTAGCTGGTGTTTTCCAGGCTGTCGAGAAGCTCCGGGTTTTCCTGCAACCATCTATCAAGTCCATCAAGGCCATCAAATGCTCCATTTATAGCAAAAAGTCCAACAGACAAAAATGCTATTAGTTTAACTAGAGACTCGAATGCAATCGCCATCATAAGGCCGTCGTGCTGACCTCGTCTTGCCCGTTTTGAAGTTCCAAACAGGATTGAGAATACGGTAATGATTATGCAAAAACCGAAGGCTAATGCACTTTGGGAGTTTTGAGGAGAAAGAATATCTGCGGTCTCGGCTACCGCTTGGATCTGCAGTGCTATTAATGGTGTAACAGCTAAGAGAGTAACGAGTGTTATAGCTGTCCCGGCCCAAGGCGACCTGAAGCGGAATGCTAACAGGTCGGCAATAGAGCTCAGCTGATAGGTCCGGGTTAGATCCAGTAAAGGTCTAAGTAACAGAGGAGAAAAAAGAAAAACCAGGGAGATGCCCATAGTATTTGCTAGATACCCATACCCGTCACTCTGAGCATTGCCTATGGATGTGTAGTATGACCAGACACTGGCGAAGACACCCAGCGACAAGACGTAAACAACAGGGTGGCGAATAATTTTTTCAGGAATCATGCCTCGATCGGTTGCATAGGCAATACCGAACAGCAGGGCGAGATATGAGCTGCCCAGAGAAACCAGCGTGGTTAGCTCAAAATTCATCGGAATCCTGCTCCCGGTGAGACCAGGCGGCAACTATTACGATCAGAAAGCCCACGAGGAATGGACGGTACCAGCTACCATCAACCTGATTGACCCAATCTACGCTTAGCAGGTACAGCAGGTAAATGATGACTATCAGGTTTAGTATTGATCGGGGTATATACACGGCAAAATCACCAAGTCGTCATGTCTTCGGGGATAGTAGCTAACTTGGGTACAGCCTGTATATCCCAGTTTTCAGAACCCCATTGCAGTATTTTTTCAGGAGTCTCTAGCAGAAGCTCCTTGTCGGGCTTCTGGCCAAGATATCCCAATGCTTTTACCAGTAATGTACACGCTTCACTGCTGTTGATTGGGGCAGCAAAATGCTGCTTGCTAAGTTTTTGCCCGCTATCATTGATAACAATCGGAATATGCCCGTACTGCAGCTGTCTATAATTAAATTTTTGCTGCAGAAAAACTTGCCGGGGAGTTGAGTCCAGTAAGTCCATACCCCTGATCACATGGCTTATATTCTGGTACTCATCATCTGCAACTACCGCTAGCTGATAGGCGAATAAACCATCCTTGCGAAGGATTACGAAATCACCTACATCCGTAGCCAGATTTTGTGAATAGTTACCCTGAATCAAATCATTTATGTCAATTGTAATGTCTTCAACTTTGACTCTCAGGGCATACTCTTGTTTAGGAAGGTCTTTTTTCCTGCGACAGCTACCATCGTATGCGTTCGCCATAAGTTTGATTTGGCCACGGGTACAGTCACATGGAAAGCACAGTTCTTCCTTTTGCAGCTGCTCCAGTATTTCCTGATAAATGCCCAGCCTGTCACTTTGGTAGAGAACATCGCTGTCCCAATGCATGGAAAAGTCATGGAGCTGCTGAAGAATAAGGTCAGCTGTTCCCACCGGTTCCCGGGGAGGGTCCAGATCTTCCATGCGTACCAGCCACAATCCCTCGTTGGATTTGGCATCGAGATAGCTGGCAACGGCGGCGAGAAGTGAGCCGAAATGAAGAGGACCCGATGGAGAGGGGGCGAATCGGCCTACATAACGGGATTTTGGTGAATCAGAAGCAGACATCTCTAAATTCTTTTACTGGAGAGAAGAGGTCAGATTATAACAGATGAAGCAATACAAGCCGTTCGGAAACCTGTGCAAGTTTCCGTGTGGTTATTGTTCAATGAGGAAGATCTTTTCGCTGGATTCGAAATACAGACCGGATAGCTATCAACTAGCTACCGAGCTGTTTTTCCTTGATTTCATCAAGCGTCTTGCAGTCGATACACTTGTCGGCAGTGGGTCGGGCTTCCAATCGACGAATTCCGATTTCTATTCCGCATGATTCGCAGTAGCCATAATCATCCTGGGCAATAGACTCGATAGTATTATCGATTTTTTTTATGAGCTTTCTCTCTCTGTCCCTGGTGCGTAATTCCAGACTAAACTCTTCTTCCTGAGTCGCGCGGTCGGCAGGGTCAGGATAATTGGCTGCATCGTCTTGCATATGGTGCACGGTTCGATCGACTTCCTGCATTAGCTGCTCACGCCAATCCAGCAGAATCTGCTTGAAGTGCTCTCGTTGTTTTTCGTTCATATACTCTTCGCCCTTCTTGGGCTTGTATGGAACGAAATTCTTAAGAACTGGTTCGGAAACTAATGAATGAGAATCAGACATGATTTCTTATGCCTCTTTTATACCCTTGATTGTAAATCTAAAAGCTATTAATTCTAGGTCGTGCTTCTTGGTTAGGGGCCCTGTAAATCAGCATGTTGCCTGATTATTTTGTGTTTCGCTGTAGTGTGGAATGAGCTAAAAACGGGACTCTGATAACCGTGAAAACACCCTCTTGAAAACCGCCGATTTTTAGAAAGCTGGGTAAACTACCAGATTCTTACTGGGGATGCCATAAAAAACCGGATTAATTCAGAACCCCGTCTTAGCTGGGGATATTTAAAAATCCCTGTCCACAGATAAAAGCCATCCTCTATAATGGTTTGCACTCTTATAGAAGTACGTAAGTAGCATTTAAGTAGTACGCACAAGCCGTACGAAATTCGAGGAAGAGAATTCCATGCCAGAACAATTACCTAGAACTAGTTCCTTGCTATCGAAAGTCAGCCCCTTTCGGGTGATGACGGTGATGAAAAGGGCGCTGGAGCTGGAACAGCAAGGCCGTGAGATTGTGCACATGGAAGTTGGGGAGCCCGACTTCTCAACTGCTCAACCGATAATCGATGCGGGCAAGCGTGCTCTCGATGAAGGCCTGACTCAATATACTGCCGCCCCCGGTATACCTGAGCTTCGAGACTGCATTTCACAGCATTACCAAAAGCGCTATGGTGTGAGCGTTGATCGAGAAAGAATACTAATAACCCCCGGGGCGAGTGGCGGGTTGACCTTGCTGGCTAATCTATTGATTAACCCTGGCGATGGTATTCTTCTAAGTGATCCGGCGTATCCCTGTGTCAGAAATTTTATTCACTTGATGGCGGCGGAGACACAACTTATCCCGGTGGGTCTGGCAGAAAATTTTCAGCCCGGTCTTGAGTTGCTCCAACAGCATCACAATTCAACTTCCAAAGGAGTATGGCTGGCGTCGCCAAGCAACCCCACCGGAACTATTCTTGAGAGAGAAAGTCTTGAGGCTATATGTACATGGGCCAGGGCAAACTCTCTTCATGTGTTGGTGGATGAAATCTACCATGGCTTGCACTACGTGGATGACCTGCCCAGTGCTTTGGAATGTGATCAATCATGTTTTATCGTAAATAGTTTTTCCAAATACTTCGGCATGACAGGGTGGCGACTTGGCTGGATCGTCGTACCCGAAGAGCACATCGAACAGGCAAATATACTGGCACAAAACCTCTATATTTCAGCGTCCTCAATTGCCCAGTATGCCGCTCTGGCCGCATTTACCGAGGAGGCTAGTCTGATATTCGAAGAGCGAAGGGCATCTTTCAGGAAGAGACGGGATTATCTGGTAGAAGCTTTATCGGGCTTGGGCTTCGGTATGTCGAAAAATATTCAGGGAGCATTTTATGTTTATGCAGACATATCTCAATTTTCTGATGACTGCGAAACTTTCTGCAGTGATATGCTGGAAAATCATGGCATAGCCATCACTCCCGGAACGGATTTTGGGGAATTCGAAGCAAGAAAACACGTCAGAATCGCCTTTACTACCGACATGATGAGCTTGGAGCTGGCCGTAGATCGCTTGCGTTCTGCACTCGTCTAGGGTCTAAGGTGGACAGGAGTCGGAAATAAATGAAATTTGATTCAGCTCTGCAGACGGCAACACTTATAAAACGCTATAAACGGTTTTTGGCCGATGTGCGGCTCGAAGATGGCACAGAAATCACCCTGCATTGTCCTAACACAGGCTCTATGAAGAATTGCCAGGACGTGAATAGCAAAGTCTGGTTTACAGATTCCGCAAACCCTAAGCGTAAATATCCCTGCACCTGGCAATTCATCGAGGTTGCAGATGGTGCGGCGCAGCATCTTGTCGGCGTAAATACAGGGTTGGCGAATAAATTGATTGTTGAGGCGATCGAGAATGAAGTCGTCGGGCCGCTAACAGACTATGAAAATCTAAAGACTGAAGTTCCTTATGGTGAACAGAACAGCCGGATCGATATCTTCCTCTCGAATCATAAGGGCCAGCGAGCGGATTGCTACGTTGAAGTTAAGAATGTGAGCCTCGGTCTGGGTGGCGGAATAGCCAGCTTTCCAGATGCGGTTACCAGTCGCGGGCAGAAGCACTTACAGGAGCTAATGAGCGTGAAGGAGCAGGGCTATAGAGCCGTGCTACTGTTCTCGGTTCAACATACGGGTATTGAGAAAGTTATTCCCGCCGATGACATTGATCCACAATATGGCAAATTGCTCAGAGAAGCAGCAGATAGTGGAGTGGAAATTCTGGCATATCGGGCGGATATCGATTTGGAAAATTCAGAAATTTCCATCATTCATCGAATCGAAGTAGATCTTTGAGTAGAAGTAGGTCCTTGAATAGGGACAGCTCTTTAAGAATTCCTAGCGGCCAAATACACTGTCATCGATGCTGACCACCCCGTTGTCGACGATGAAGGGCACAGCTTTCAAGTGTTTGCCCACGCAGGGTCCCGTCAGACACTTACCATCTTCTATTTGAAAAAGAGCGCCGTGTGTTGAGCATTGTATTAAGGCGCCATCTGCATCGAGAAAGCGATCTTCCTCCCATTCCAGAGGCGTGCCCAGATGGGGGCATCGGTTCCAGTATAGAAATAGCTCGCTATCTTTCTTAACCACGAACATGTAATGGTTATCGAACTCAACCGCTTTCGATTTCCCTTCTTCGATATCATCTACGGAAAATAGTGCACGCATTAGCTTCTATCCAAGCGCCTGATCGAAATCGGCGAGAAGGTCGTTCACATCTTCAATGCCTACAGAAAAGCGAATCATTGATTCAGCGACGCCCATGGATGTCCGTCGCTCGGCTCCCATTTCAAAATAGATAGTGTGGGCAACCGGGATCGCTAATGTGCGCGTATCTCCAAGATTACTGGAAGAAACAACATTCTCGAGCTTGTTTAAAAAGTCGAAGCAATCCAGTTCGTCCACAAGGTCTATACTGAATATTGCACCAAAGCCACGAAACAATTCTGCGGCTCTCTGGTGTTGCGGGTGTGTTGGCAAGCCCGGGTAGTACACGTTTTTAACTTTGTCGTGTTGATCGCAAAATTCCGTGATTGCCTTTGCATTACGACAGGCTTTATCCATGCGCAGGGATAGAGTTTCAGAACCCACCGCCAAATGATGTGCAGCTTCCGGACCCAAGGATGCACCCATGTCTCGCAGGCCTTTCTTTCTAATCTGGGTTATTCCCCACAGCGAGCTATCCGGCCCTTTGTATGTGTCATAGATATTGGGAAAGCTTTCCCAATCGAATAGGCCGGTGTCAGTAATTGCCCCGCCGAGAGCATTACCGTGTCCGCCGATGTATTTTGTGAGCGAATTGACTACAAGGCTCGCTGCTACAGTTTTGGGATTAAACAGGTGGGGAGAAGTCATTGTGTTGTCTACACAGTAGACCAGACCTTTTTGCTGACACAGTTTTCCGATGGCTGGCAGGTCGGCTATCTGGGTAACCGGATTCGCTATGGTTTCCACAAAAACCAATCGGGTATTGTGCCGAATTGCCGAAGCCACATTTTCGGCATCGGTAGCATCAACAAAGCTCACTTCAATACCAAAATTTTGCAGAGTTCCAAGCAGGCTATTGGTGTTTCCGAAAAGGAACGCGCTGGAAACAATATGGTCTCCTTGCTTAAGAAGTGAAAGCATGGATGAAGAAATCGCGCCCATTCCGGTGGCAAATGCAGCAGTTGCAATACCATCTTCCATGGCAGTAATTCGATTTTGCAGTGCGGTAACCGTTGGATTAAGTTGCCGGCCATAGTTATAGCCAGGCCGCTTGCCCTGAAAAACTTCCGCTAATTCACGGGCATCTTCATAGCCATAGGCTACAGATGGATGTATTGGCTTGTGTAATACCCCGTGCTCTGGATTGCCTTTTCTGTCCAGGTGCAGGTTAGTGGTGT
>Ga0315321_10000920_pt1 | contig 22373 bp, 17 predicted proteins | sample M180m21515metaG_FD_203464 | JGI IMG/M metagenome (GOLD analysis project Ga0315321, IMG submission 203464) | Ammonia-oxidizing marine archaeal communities from Monterey Bay, California, United States - M1 80m 21515 | ecosystem: Environmental > Aquatic > Marine > Intertidal zone | place: USA...
ACTCCCCTGCAAAGTGCTCATCCCTTCTTTCAGGGCAATCTCCCTGATGTCGGGAGCGGATGCGTTATTGATGACCAATCCATGAATGGAATCGCTCATCTTCATCAACTCGAAGATACCCACCCGACCCCGGTATCCAAGGTTTTGACAGTTTTGACAACCTACCGAGCTCAACACCTTGTCCGCGTGCAGGGTTTCACTTGGGTCGACTTCAAGCAAGGCCAAGGAGGCAAGCAGATCACCTTCGGACATTTGAGCGGGAGAGGAACATTCCTGACAAAGCCTCCGGACGAGTCTTTGGGCTATGACCATTTCAACGGAGGAAGCAATGAGAAACGGCTCGATTTCCATGTCAACCAAGCGGGTGATTGCCCCCGGAGCATCATTGGTGTGCAAAGTGCTCAAAACCAAGTGACCCGTAAGAGATGCCCGAATGGCAATGTCCGCCGTCTCGCGGTCCCTAATTTCCCCAACCATGATCACATCCGGATCCTGCCGCAAGATTTCCCGCAGAGCACTGGCAAAGGTAAAGCCGATTTCGGAATTCACTTGGGTTTGGTTGATGCCCGCCACCTCGTATTCGACGGGATCCTCGACCGTCATGATCCGGCGTTCGGGTTTGTGAATCCTCCTGATGAAGGCAGTCAGGGAAGTCGATTTACCCGATCCGGTAGGTCCCGTGACCAAGACAATCCCATGAGGTTTCTCCAAGATGGAGACGATGTTCTTTTCTTCGTCTGCAGCCAAGCCAAGCTCCCTCATCGACAAGGGTTGCGACTTTTCGTTGAGCAAACGCAAACTGATGCTTTCGCCGTAAAGGGTAGGTAAAGTGGAAACACGAATATCAAGGTCGCTTTGTCCGTGGGTGAAGGTAATTCTTCCTCCTTGAGGCCTTCTCTTTTCAGAAATATTGATGGCGCTCATGATCTTGATCCGTGAGATGATGGCGTCTTGAAAACTTCTCAGGTTGTCCGGGACACGAACAGGGACCAACTGACCGTCTATCCGGTACCGTATTTGCAGGGTTTCCTTGTGGGGTTCGAAATGAATGTCCGTCGCCCGGTCCACAATGGCACGCTGAATAACCTCGTTCACGAATCGAATGATAGCCGCATTTTGGTCCTCAAGATCATCCTGGGTATCCTCATCTCCATCCGGATCAAGATCCGAATCATCCAAGCTATCGGCTCCGATCCCGAAGTTTTCCGTAATCGCCCGCGAAATTTTTTCCGGCGAACTCAAGCTCCAAACCGGGGTCCTGCCCGAAACGGCAAAAACCCAACGACTCATACGGGTCGATGGTGGCCAGACCGCAACCAATTCAATTCGCCCATCCTCGTCCAAACCAACTGGCAGGCAACTGTAGTTGTGTATCATTCGCAGAGGCAAAAGTTTGGTCGGATTTTCCGGCAATTCAAAGTCTTCCACATAGGAAAGGTCGGATTTCTTCCCGATCTCGCGCATTGTTTCGATCAAGTCACGTGAATATTTGGAGGCAAGCAAACGGGCTCGATCCTCAAGAGGCGAGCTCAGGATATTGATGCGGTCAATATCGGCCAACCCGGGCCACCAGTCCATGTCTTCGAACAAGGATGGCATGAAGAGAACCTTTTCCTCGCGCTCAGCGTCACCCGCTTCATTGGGATCGGCTTCGTCTGGATTTGTTTTTTCGGAAATCACGGGCTTCGCTATTTCTTTTTCGGACTAGGTATTACCAACCCGCGAGGAGGAGTCTTTCTTACGGGAGGTTGCGGTTTCTTCGGAGAGGCTTTGGACGCCTTCGGGGCAGATGGATTGAACGCGGCACCGGATGCCTTCGATGCTTCGGCCAGGCGGATGGATTCGTACGAAACCTGAGGGTTTGAGCTTTCGTGGGTAACCTCAAAATTCTCGTGATCAAAAATGAAGACGTCTCCGGCGTAAGTGACCGAAGTGGAGTTTTCCTCCCAAGACAACCAGGCGCTCTCCCTCGTCGACTTGTGGTAGAGAGCAAAATACCATTTCCCTTCGAAATTGTAGCAGCCGCGCATCTCGTAAGGAGAAGGAAGCGTCTTGGCTTGGGGCGTGATTTTCTTCGGTTGTGGATATTTGGGCACCACGGTTTTCGGAGGCGGTGGCGGACGGCCGGGTATGGCGAAGGGGCTTGCCTTCTGAGCCAATGAAAAAATCGAGCCCAGTGTCAGGAAACAGACAAGGACAATGCTTCGGGCAATTTTGACAGAAAAAGAAGTCATCACAAACTGGGTCGGGTGGAAGGCTTGTCTTTATTGGAAGCCTGCCCCTTGCTTTTCCCATCGATATCGGGCATTCCGAGAATTTGGCCGGAAGGAGAGGTGAATTTGGGCTTGTAGTCACCCTTTAAGCGATCGTCGATAGACTCAATGTTGGCATCCGTATCATTGAAACCGGGTTTCATGATCGTGGGTTTGAGAAAAATGAGCAACTCGGTCGGCGTATACTTGACCGTCTTCGGACGAAAGAACTTCTTTCCCAAATAAGGAAGATCACTAAGCAGGTTGTACTTGGACTCCGTGGAATCGACCTGAACTTCCTGCAAGCCTCCCAAGACAATGATTTCACCATCACGCACGGTTACAACGGACTTGGCTTCCCTAATCTTTTTGGCAGGCAGGGATTGCCCCTGGTAAGTATTGCTTTGGGTCTCGTCAAATTTTTCCGCCTTCACCTCAACCTCCATAAAAATCGAACCAGGTGAGATGATCGTTCCGTTTTCATCGACTTGAGGCAAACCGATCTTAGGCTTCTTGATCTCGAGAGAGGTCTTTGCCGTGATCTTGCTTTGTTGCCCCGTATTGGAAGTACCTTCCGATCCGGTATTGTACCCGGAATAGGTGGGAATGACGATATTTCGTTCATCCTCAATAAGAATATGTACGTCGGGCGAATTGTGGGCAAAGCTAAGGCTCGGCGTCGAGAAAATCCGTACGTCGTTTCGCTCCGAGGACAGGGCGAATATCTGATCCCAACGGACCCCCGTCAGCTTCCAGTCCTCCAATTGAAAGGGCATGCTCGTATTCAAACCGGGAATACCGACAACCCCCTGCAGAGTCTCCTTGGCGATATTTTGGGCAACGTTCGTGGTGACATCGTCGCCCGTACCCAACAACCCATCGGGCCCAGCAGACGTAACCTGTTGGTTTCCCGTCACGGTTTCTCCAAACAAGCCTTCGCCTCTTGGGCCACGGGCATACTTCGACCACTCCAGGTTTCCAAGCAGGGCATCGATTCCCCGTTGGTTTTGTTCCGTCAGGTCAACCATTACGAAAATCGTATCGATACGGGCTTGGGGAAGCGGTTGATCCAACGAGTCGATCATGCGGCCAATTTCAACGATGTCCTCCTTCGTTCCATAAACCAATATTGCGTTGCTCCTCTCGTCCGAGGAAATCGTAATGAAATCACTGAACTCATGTGAGCCTTCGCCGGTATTGTCTGCACCAGCACTTGCGGCGTTTTGTGCAGCAGTTGCAGCCGGAGTGGGTGCCGCGGGTTTGCCTGCGGTGGTTCCCGCAGTCGGACGAGCGGCATTTTTTCTACCTTGAACCTGTTGTTTGATACGCTGCTGGTTCTTGATTACCTCGTCGAGAATGGCCTGGATATCCTTGGTCTCGGCATGCTGTAATTTGAAAAGTTCGCTCGTTGTCTTCATTTTTACAGGTGCGTCCAAGGTCTCCAAGATAAATTTAAGAGTTTCGATATTCTCGGCCTTTGTCACGATGATCAACTTGCCCGTTCTTTCATCGGAATCGACTTGTGTAGTACCCCCAAGAAAAGGCTTCAGGCTTCCTTCGATCATGGTTTTCATCTTGCTCTCAAGTTCACGGGCACCGGCATGCTTGGTCGGCCAAACGAAAAACTTGGTTCCGAGCTCCTCAGTAGAAATGGCCCGGTCCATGTTTTCGAGCAATCTTTCCATCCTTTGCAAATTGAGCAAAGCATCGGTCACCAAAATACTGTTTGCATTTTCAAGCAAAACCAATTGCCCGACTTCGGTCTTGAAAGGGGTTAAGTGCGTAACAATATCTTTGGCCTGAGCATAATTCAATTTGAACAACTTCATGTAAATCTTTTGGCTTGGCTCGAAAACGGAAGCTGGACCTTCGATCCAAATCGGCACATGCATGTTGATTTTCGCAGCCCCGACCGCCTTGTAAAATTTGTCTGAAATCTTACTGATACCGACTCCGTGCATGGACAAAAGAGATTCCACGACTTGGATGGTTTCGCCCTTGGTCAGGGGCTCTTCGCTGTTGAAATTGATTTCCATTTGCGGAAGATCCGTGGCCCGCCGTAAAATGAGCCACCCCGTATACTGCTGAATCATGTCGAGCAGGATATTGGCATCCGCTTTACGGAGCTTGAAAGGCCTTGTCTCTTTCGCTTTGAGATCGGGAATGTTTGTCAATTCGAGTGGAGGACGCGTACCCGGAGCATAAAGTCCATCGTCTTGAGGAAAGATCGGAGGCGGAGGAGCACCTGGGGGAACGGCGGGTGCCACAGGGGGAACTGCGGGTGCCACAGGGGGAACTGCGGGTGCCACAGGGGGAACGGCGGGTGCCACAGGGGGAACGGCGGGGATGCCCGTTGGCGGGAAGGATGGAATGCCGGAGGGAATGGGGGGGATACCCGCTGGAGGGAAGGGCGGAGTGCCGGAGGGAACGGGGGGAGTTCCCACTGTCGGAAAGGATGGCGGTGGCGGTTGCTGAGCGGAAACAAGCCCTTGCCCCATGGTCACAATCACGGATATCCAAATCAAAAGGTTTAATCGGTTCATTCGTTCTCTGGTAGGGGGTGCTTGGTTAATTTCTGAATTCTACGGAACTGATATCGAAGGTGGCGTTGTAAACTTCCGGGTTCGGCCTGTAATTGGGCGTTATCTTGACTTCGCTGAAGAAAATGAACTTTTCCCGACCATCCAAAAAGAATTCGTTGATAAACAAGGTGAGATCACCCCAACTCACGCCAGTCAGAGTCACTTCGACGTTGTGTTGCGAATACCGTTCGTTCTTCTCCGACTTGCGCCCCCCCCGCAGAAGGGCCATTTGCTCCCTTCCCTTGAAAAGTTTAAGCCTGATCAAGTCGACCTCGTTTTGCAAAGCTCTCAAGTCGTAGCTTACCCCTTTTTGCTCTTTTCTTTTTTCCTCGAGTTCGCGGTTGATTTCGGGTTCCTGTCCAAGAACCAGGTCATGTCCCTCGATCAATTCGGCGACTTCAAACCAATCGCGACCAGTTTCGATGACCGACCCAATAAGCTCAATGGCACAAACCAAAACAACCGTCCAGACCGAGAAGAGAAGAAGGGTTTGTTCCCGTCCGCTCAACTTGAAGAAAATTGACTTGATCGAATTCATCCCTCGATTTTGGAAGTTTCCTTTTCGGAAGACGGTCCGGGCAAATTCGTTTGAACCGGTTTTTCCTCGAGCATTTGGATGTCTACGCCAAAAGTAACACCACCTGCATTCTTTTTGTTGGTAATGATCTTTGGTTCTTTCTTGAGTTTCTCCACAACCTGAGCTTGCTCGAGGTTCGCAAAGAAGTCGTTCACAGCCTGAAAGCTCGTACCCTGCCCCTTGAACTCGACATCGTAGCGGCTCTTGAACTCGGCAAAGGTGAGCCAGAGGTTGGCCTGCCCTTGCGAATTTCTTCCAGCGTGCATCATGATTCTCTCAAGTGATCCGATTGGGTCAATCCCCCCCCTCTTGTTTTCATCGAGTTTTTGAAGCAAAGCCATGGCATCGAGGACCGCGGGTTTGTTCGAGTTTTTGATTCTCTCCTCAATCCACAAGTCTTTGATCTCCACGGAAGCTATTTGAATGCCAATGAAAAAAAGCAGAAGAGCGGCCATCGAAGCCAACGATCCCATCACCCCCATCCAACGAAGGGCGGCGTGCCTTCTTCTTTTTCGCTCCTCAATCTTGAAATCCGATGGACGGACATCAAAACTCCAAAGTTCTTCTGCGGAAATCACCACGGGATCGATCAACTCGGGGTTGTCAGTACTCCACCATTCGTTTTCGAACTTGAAGAACCCGTTATTGGTTCTGGAAACCTCACCGGCAAGCAACACATCCTGTATATGCTCGAAATGTGCGAGGTCGAACATGGAAAGCAATTTTCCCCGCACCGCCTCGAATTTATCACCGTCTCCCGCATCGACAGGCAAGGAGTACATTGCCTCCGGAACGGTTGTGCCAACCTCGAAGGAAGCAGCGGTCAAGGTTTCGTCATGCAAGAGGAAGACGATGCTCGGTCTTTCGTATTCTTTTCCGACGAGGGACACGAAGGAAGGAAAGACCCTTCTGAAATACTCCAGGTTCTGCCATCCCAATTGGCGCAACTTGACAAACGGAGTCGCGAAAATCAAGATTTTGCGGGTTTTCGGACAACCATGAAAACCCCAAGCCAATTGATCGGGTGGAAAGGGAGAGAATGAATCCAGGTCCAGAGCTTGCAGGCAAAAATCAATAAAATCTTCCGGAGCAAGATCACCAGGAATGGACAGGGTCTCGCAAAAGAAATGCTCCCCCGGGAGCAATAAGGTGATTTCTCGCAATTCTCCTATCGGGAAATCGGAAGGACTTTCGGGGTTTTCAGCCATGAGGTCAGTATTTAAAAGTAGCACTCACCCCATGGTCAGTCGACCATATTTTCGTTTTCACGAATCGACAGAACCTTGAAGGGATACCCCAAGTTTGGCCCTTTCTTAGCAGGGGGTCTTCTTACGGTCCCGGTTTGAGGAACCAGGTTGCCCCCGTAAGAGAGAACGGCATGAAGTTGGAAGTTCGCTTTACCCCTGTTTACGGTTACCTCCACCCTGAACATCGTGACGGAGGTACTGAGTGCGATCGAACTGTTTCCACGCAGAGGGCTCATGCCGGGATCATTGGGATTCGTGTAAAAACCTTCCCCGTTTCCCGTTGACGGACCCTCCATGAATTCTTCGTACAAACGCTCGTCGTCTCCACAAAGAAAACGCATGAGGAAAGAGCTTGCGTTATTTACGTTGACCGGCCCTTGGTTGAAAAAAGAAAAGGATTCCCGAAAATCCCTCATGTTCCCAGTCTCGATTCCCCGGGCATCGAAAAAGATACCCGTCCGGTCAGGGTCCTCGGGATCATGGGCAAAACCCTTGATCATCCTGAATTCCTCAAAACTGTTAATTTTCTTACCGGGCGTAAAGTACGGGTGTTCCAAATCCTCGTAATAATCGTCCTCGGCGCCTTCTTCACGCTCCTCTTCATCTGCATCGACCCAATCCATCATGCTATCGTAAAAAGGTTGCCCATCATCGTCGTCCACCAACGAATCTTCCTCCGCTTGCATCAATGCAAACAGCGCGACCAAATCCTTCTCCTTGACTTTGGAAATCGGGACTTTGGCCGACTCGTCGATCAGCCGGACCGACCAAGTCACTCCCTCCTCGGTGGGTGAAATTCCAGCATAGGCCAAGGGATCCCCCCAACCCTGAGCGGGCGAATAAAGCTTGCCTTCGAACATCTTGAATTCAGAAAGAACTCCGACTGCAATATCCAAGGCAGAATAGGCATGAATGCGCAAATCGTCCTTCCGGTGAAATTGATCGAGATGTCTCGCCTCCCGGATGCCCTCTTCCATCAACCGCAGACAAAGAACCGAAAGCAGGACGATCAAGGCAAGGGTGAAGACCAGAATGGAACCCTTCCTCCGGTTCGTAGGGGATCTCATTGGGACTCCTCCTTCAAGCCATTGGGGGAAAGCCTTTCGATGGGAATGGTGATCGTCCTGTCCAAATCCTCCTCCTCACCCCGGAAAACAAGCTTGACGAAGGCCGGCAATTGAAACTTTCCATCCGTCTTTTCGCTTTCTCTCAAATCGGTCGGATACTCCCATTCCTTGATGTCGAGCTCTCCGTCATCCTCATCCCCATAATAACAGTAGTGAATGGCCTCGCAAAACGGACTGATCACGGTCTTGAACAATTCGTCCTCGTCCTCAGGTACCATCTCGCCCTCCTCATTTTTCTCAAGCTCCTGAAGTTCGGAGAACCAGGCGATGCTCAAGCCTTCGCCTTCGTCGAAATAAAGGTAGGCATGAACCCGGCTGGCCGGACCTTTGGGCCAAACAAAAAAAGGAGGGGCTTCCCGAAGGTAGAAGTGAATCAAAGGATCTTCGCTTTCGGAAAAACCAACCGGTCTGCGCAAGTCGATGGCTTGGTTCCCCGAAGAATTAAGCACTGGCACGGTTGCTTCCTCCATGACCGCGGTAAGAAAGCGGGAAACGCCATTGACGTGCGCATCAAATGCATCCCGTGAACTCGGTCCCTCGACCCATCGTTGGGAAATCGAAACGAGCAGGTCGGTCGATGAAACAAGCAAAAGCCCGCCGATGGCCAACGCAACCAACACCTCAATCATTGAAAAACCTTTGGTCATCAGAATCTTCTTCGTTGTTCCCGCATTTCCTCGATTTTCTTTCTTTTGTCATCAACCAAACGACCCCGCTCAGTCGAAAAGTCGGAATTCTTTGACCAAGTTGGGCGGAACAGGTACATGATGTAAGTTGTTTCGCCACCATCGACCTCAAATTCATCGCTACCGTCATAGGTAAGGGTCAATGAAACCCGGAAAACGTCCAGTATCTCCGTCATTTCGATTTCGGTTTCCCAACGAACTTCTCCCATGGTAAGGGCTTGAATATCCCCGCCATCCTGTATTGTTTCGTAATCGGTTTGTTTGAAGATCTGAGCTCTGATCCAAACCAAATCCCCTTCGAGATCCCTGAAATTCTTCCGGTTGACGATTTCCTGCGAAACCAAACCCACCCCTTCCACCAGAAAGACAGCCGACATCCCGAACAGCGCTAGGGCAATCAGTACTTCGATCAGCATAAAACCAACCGGGGAAGGCTTCGGGGAAATCCTTTCCTTGGGGGACTCGTTCATTCCTCCTTGGCCACCGGGTAACCCGAAAAAGGGTCGAATTCGATAATTTCGACCTCCTCTTCGCCCTCGATTTCGATCTCCGCTTGAAAAGGCATGCTCGTGCCGAAATGAAAAGGCACTCTTCCGATAACCAAAAGATCATCTTCATGAAGGGAATCTCCCCCCGACAAGCCGGCCAAGGGCCCCGTTGCCCTGAAAATTACCCGAGGAAGGAGATCTTCTTCCCTCAATTCATCCAAGTCCTCTTTTTCAAAAATGCCGTGATTGGCCAGAACCTTTCCCGTTCCATCCGAGACGAGAAAAGTCGCATTTTCTTCCCAGTAGGACAAATAGGTAGTGCGTTTGCTTTCGCTGGCAAAGTAGAAAGAATCCATGACCGCCTTGCCGAGTACCCGAGCAGGGGGTTCGTACTTGCTCGCTTCGACAAAAGCTCCCGCATTGACTGCCACCAAACCGATCAATACGCCGATCAAGGCCAGGACAAGCAGGACTTCGATCAGGGTGAAGGCTCGAACGCCACTCGAGCGACTTCGAACGGTCAATCCCAATTCCCGATTTTCTTTCCGTCCGGGGTGATGGTCCACAAGTCAAAGCTTCCTGCGTTTTTGGTACCGGGCTGTTTGTATTGATACCGTTGATCCCAAGGATCCAAAAGGGATGACGCTCTGGGAACAACGGGCTTTCCACCTGCCTTGGCTGGGCTTAACAGGTCATCCAAACTCTTCGGATATTTCCTGGCTTGGAGATAGTAAGTTTGAATATAAGTGGTACCAGTTGAATTTAACCAAAGCTGGGCAGTATCAACCTCGCCCTCAGTGAATGAATCAAATATACCCGAATTAATAACCACGGTGGTCAACACGCCGATCAAGGCAAGGACGATGAGAATCTCGATCAAGGTGAAACCGCGGATTGCTTTCTTGGTATCGGCGGAAACGGCGTTGGATGTCTGAGAAACAGCGTTGGGTGCAGGTTGAGTCATAGGTTCATTATAGCTCAATCTTCGCCCTTTTGGCAAGTTTCGAGAGTAGTTGTCATTTACCTTATACGCCCTCAATTGTCCTTTGGTTACGAAAACCGAATATTCAGGTTGATTCGGGTTGCTCCGAAAAGTCGAATATTCTTGCCTCCAAGCTTATTTCGTACGATTGGTTTTCTCGTGACTCTTGCAGACTATCTTCCGGTCCTAATACAGATCCTACTGGCCATCGGGATGGGTGTTGGCATCTTGGCAGCCAGCCACCTTTTCGGTCAAAAAGCCACCGCTGGCAAAATCAAGGATTCACCCTACGAATGCGGGTTGGCCGCCGACACCAAAGGCGAAACCCGCTATTCGGTCAAATTCTATGTCACGGCCATGCTCTTCATTATTTTTGATATCGACGTCGTGTTTCTCATTCCCTGGGTTCTCACCCATCGGGATCTTATGGCTTCCGGGATACCTGTCCTTGGGCCTATGCTTTTTTTCACCTTCGTCCTTGCCGTGGGCTTGATCTATGAACTGAAAAGCGGTGCTCTTGAGTGGGAGAAGTAATCGACCAGACTCAATACTCCTTGCGGAAAATTTCCGCTGACCGTCCTTGGGCAAAAATATGCGCATAGACCGTTACATTTCCTCCAATCGGATCATCGATCTGACCAGCAAGGACCTGAAGTCCGCCTACGCCGAACTGGTTCAAACCTTTGACACCCTTCTCCCGACCGTGCCCAAGCGCAAAAAGGTTCTCAAAGAATTGGTCGAACGGGAAACCGCTCTGACAAGTTACATCGGCGAGGGTGTGGCGTTACCTCATGCCCGCGTTCAAATGAACCGACCCTATGCCTTGGCCGTCGGCCGATGCCCGGCGGGTCTGTCCTTCGAAGGAAAGGACAGTTACGAGGATATCCGTTTCGTCTTCATGCTCTTGGCCAACGAGAAAGCCAAGAACTACCTTTCTTTTCTCGCAGCCCTCGCCCGGGCCTTCCAGGACAACACCGTCATGGACCAGCTTTGGATGGCCCGGGAAAAGACGGAATTCAAGAATGCGGTGCGCAAGGCATTTGCCGGTACCGACGACCGTCCCGCCCGGCGGAGAACGAAGTTCAACAAACTCTTGACGGACGAGGCTTCCAAGATCGCAAAAGCCGCCGAATGCTCGACCATTCTCATCTTCACCGATGTTTTTCCCCCAAGCTTGGCTCCGAGAATGACCTTTCCCGGATTCAAGCTCGTTTTGGCCGGTCAAGATGTCACCGACGAGGACAAAGACCACCACCGGGCCAATGCGACCTTGGCCGTACGGGCCCTCTCCCGCTCCCGTTTGTCTCAACTGCGGGCAGCCATCCTGCTCGGATTGACTCGGGAAATATTCGGCTTCCAGGACCGCGTTTGCTGTATCGGGGGAATTCCGGACAGCGGGCAACTCGACACCGTCCTCGTGGTCGATGTCGACGAGGAATTCGAGTCCGTCATCGGCCAGGGTGACGAAATGTTACCGGAAGACGTATCCGCCGAAGCCCTTGAGCGCATAACGGCCATTGCCACCGACTTGGCCACGGCAGGACGCGAAGGACAATCCATCGGAGCCATGTTCATTTTGGGTGATCACGAGGAGGTAACGAAAAGATCCAAGCAACTCATTCTCAATCCATTTCACGGATACGCCGAGGAAGACCGTAGCATTCTCAATCCGTTCATGGACGAAACGATCAAGGAACTCGCTCTCATCGACGGCGCCTTCATCCTGCAAGGCGATGGAGTGGTGGAATCCGCAGGGTGCCTCATCCAGGCCAAGGCGGACGATGTCGTCCTGCCCGGAGGCCTCGGCACGAGGCATGCCGCAGCCGCAGCCATCACGCACGTCACCAATTCGATCGCTTTGGTGGTATCCTCTTCGGGCCAGGTTACTTATTTTCGCAAGGGAAGAATGTTCACCCTGTTTGAAAAATCCGAGGGGAGATCCCTGTGATACGGGAATGCTCGATTCGTCTTCCATCTCATTGCCCAGGATCGGTTTTTTCGGAGGCTCTTTCGACCCCATCCACAACGGACATCTTTCCCTTGCAACCCAAGCAATCGAACAAGCCAGTCTCGACACCCTGCTCCTTTGTCCCGCCCATCATGCTCCCCTTCGTTGCGAGAAACCCTTCTTCAAGGCCGAGGACCGGCTTGCCATGCTTGAAAAGATTGCCCGTGAGCATGCGAAAATCGAGGTATTCCCCAATGAGATCCTTCAAGGCAAGGTTTGCTATACGCGCGACACCCTCCTTGAAGTCGCCAACAAATTCCCGGAAGCCGAGATCCTTCTTCTTCTCGGAGCCGACCAATTCGCAAAATTGCCCCAATGGAAATTCATCGATGAACTTGTCAAGCTCGTCACTTTTCTCGTTTTCTCCAGGTCTTCCGACATGATTTCGAGAGAACCCCCTCTTCCGGAAATCAAGTTCGAACGAATGAACAACGAACTCATCGACCTTTCCTCAACCCTTGTCCGCAAAAAGATCCAAAACGGACAGTCCGTAAAAAACGACATCCCGGGCCCCGCCTACGATTATCTCGACAAGCACAACCTCCTCCAACCCGCTCCTTCCTTATGACGTCTGCCCTGCCCGTTGAAAACCCGGAATTGATAAAGAACCTTCGCATCGCGTGCGAAGCCCTTCTCGACAAAAAAGCAATGGATCTCAAGCTCCTGTATTTCGGGAACACTTCTCCCCTCACCGACTGCTTCATCATCGCAACGGGAACCTCGAATCCTCACCTCAAGGCCCTCCGCAACAATGTGGAAAAGACACTGAAAGAGAATGGGATCGAACTTTACTCCCGTGATCGCTTCCAACCAAGTGGCTGGCTCGTCCTCGATGCCATTGATTTCGTGGTTCACTTGTTTTCCGAGGAACAACGGGAAAACTACGCGCTCGAGAATCTTTGGAAGGATGCCCTGAACCTCAACGCCGAGGACCTCTGATTCTTTTGTCTGTTTATTCCCCGGCAACGGACTTTCCTTGACCCCGAACAAGCTTTCGATTCCGATTGCACTTGAAATTACACAAGCCTTCTCACTCCAACGCCAGAAAACCTCTCATGTCCAACCGCAGAAAATTCCTCAAGCAAGCCGCCCTCGGCTCGGCCCCTTTCATTCTTCCCTCCCACATATGGGCCGCCAAGGGAGACTCTTCCCCCAACAGTCGGATCAATGTCGCAATCATCGGACCGGGCAAACAAGGACGCAGTCACGTCCACCGCCTGATCCGCAACCCCCGGGCCCAAGTCACCGGTTTTGCCGAGGTCGCTCAGGTCCGTACCGACCACACCAAGGCTCTGATCGAAAAGCACTATGGTCAAAACACCCCGGGCAAGGACTGGAAGGGATTGACCATCACCAGAGACTACCGCGAGCTACTGGCCGACAAAGAAGTCGACGCCGTACTGATTGCCACCCCCGACCATTGGCATGGGGAACCAACCATCTTGGCCGCCCGGGCGAAAAAGCACATTTACTGCGAAAAGCCAATTTCCCTCACCATCAAGGAAGGACGGGCCATGGCCGATGCAGTCAAGGAAAACAAAGTCGTTTTTCAAACCGGTAGCCAACAACGGACCGAATACGGTGGAAAATTCAGGCGTACCGTTGAAATGGTCCGCAGCGGCGCGATCGGTGAACTGAAGAAAGTACGGGTCTGCGTAGGCGCCCCTCCCGTCCCTTGCGACCTGCCCACCCAACCGGTTCCCAAAGGCATCGACTGGGATGCTTGGCAGGGACCTGCCCCCGTTCGCGGATACAACAAGATTCTCTGCCCCGACGATGTGCACAACCACTTCCCCGCATGGAGAAGATATCGTGAGTACTGCAACGGCGGATTGGCCGACATGGGCGCTCATCACTTCGACATCGGACAATGGGCCATGGATGCCGACAGCACCGGACCCGTCAAAATCATCCCCCCCAAGGAAGGCACCCGTGACCTGAAGATGATCTACGCCAACGGAGTGGAAGTCATCCACGGCAATACTCCCGAGTGGCGCGGAGGCACTATTTTCTACGGCACCGAAGGGACCATTTGGGTGGATCGCGGACCCTGGAAATCGGATCCTGAAAATTTAATCAAGGACTACAAAGCCTCCGTCAGCATTCGCCAACCCAAGAACCACCATGACGATTGGCTCGACTGCATTCAGTCGGGCGAACTCCCCCTCGCCCACATCGAAGCGGGTCACCGAACGGCAACTCTTTGCCAACTTTGCAACATCGGCTACGAGCTCCGCCGGGAACTCGACTTCGACCCCGTAAAGGAGCGGTTTATAAAGGATGACGAAGCCAACCAATTGACCGACCGCAAGCGCCGCAAGAAATGGTACCGAGTATAATCATGCCAAAGGGTAGATTGGGAACAAACACAAAACCCGGAATCCCCGCGCGACCTGAACTCGACCCGAACGGGTAATATCGCAAACCCATAGCCAGATCCATGGAACTACCGCAATCAACTGGTCAAGGACCTGCGAATCCTGTACCGAAACTGCATTGGGGAATGAACGAGAAATCGTTCTGCCTGCTCCTGCACCTCAGCCAATTGGCGTGGATGGTAATCCCCGGGGCAGGCCTCGTGTTACCCATCGTCATGTGGGCCACGGAAAAAGACAATTCCCCCCTGATCGACGAACATGGCAAAGTCGTCTTCAATTGGATGATTTCCTCCTTTATCTACTCGTTAGTCTCGGGGGTCCTTTGCTTTTTCATTATTGGATTCCCCTTGTTGATTGTTTTTCTGATTTTGGTTTTCGTATTCCCAATCATCGGAGGAATCAAGGCGAATGAAGGAATTGTTTGGAAGTACCCCCTCTCGATTTCATTTTTTCGCATCACCAGCGTCAGCTAAGTCGAGGGTTGAAGAAATGCGAGAATGGTTCCGTATTTTCTTTGGATTCTATTTTTTGAAACCTTTTTTGAGATCCTTGAAAGTCTTGGTGCCATACATCATGACCAGCGAAACAAAAAACAAGATGATCGCCAGTCCGTAAAAAGACGAAAAAAGACAAAGAGACAACGCGAACAAGCCCGCGCCCCTTCGAAATTTAGGTTCCCTGAGCCAACGGGTCCTGAATAGGTCGGTGCACGGATCTTCCCCCATCCAAAAGCTTACCCAAGGGTGAAGAAGATAACCAATAAGCAAGGAAAAGAAAAAGAATAGGCCTGCGGCTTCCTTCCCGAGAGAAATCACCGAAGCGAAAAGAAGCACCACGCCAAGAAAAAGACGGAATTGCCCCGGTCTCTTGGGTTTTGTTTTGTCATTGGGTATGTTCCTTTTTCTGCGGCGGTCCTGCTCTTTTTGGTAAACATACCTTTCTGCTTGCGTGAGGGATTCGAGTCCCTGATCGTACTGCTTGTTCATGATACGCATGACCTCGGAGTGGTTGTTCTCCTTTTTCTCAACTGTCTCAGCCAGTTTCCAGGAATGTTTTTTCCTTACTTTGCGATCGTTTTTTTCTTTAAAATATATTTTTCGTTCCTTTGGGCTGAGGGATTCGAATCCTCCGTCGTATTTCTTGTTCATAACCCGGGCGATTTCAGCACGAGCCATTACTTTCTTCCCGGGAACAGGCTTGGGTTCATTGGACTGAACGGGTTCCGTTTTTTCTTCGACCCGCCTCCGATCCGGACCTACGGGATCGCTGGAGACCGGCTCAGCCTTTTCGCCCGGTTCCGTCTGCGGAACATCCCAGACTGCCACGGGATTCGGTTCGGGAGCTTCCTCCTCTTGCCCTGCCTGCGGTTCGACGGAAAGGTTTTCCCGATCTCCTTCAGGTTTGTCTCCGGAAAATAGAACCATAGGTTCTTCCGGTTCTTCAACGGGTTTCACCTCATCTTCCACCGAATCTTCCTCGACGACAGGCTCATCGGTTTCCCCTTCAGGTTCATCGGTAGTCGCTTCGTCTTTTTCTTCGACTTCAAGTTTTCCCTGGTATCCGAATATCCCACGCTGATACAGACCATCGAATCCAAGAAATTTTGCCGTACCGTCAAACTGCTCGCCCTTCTCCAGAGATTCGGCCCACTCGGACTCGATTGGAGGAAGCAACAGGGAAAACTCCAAGTTTTCACCAATTATTTCACCCACTACGGTTTGTCCACCCTCGAAAGCCGGGTCGTGGGGATTGGCAAAGGTCCTGGACATCGATTCGAACTGGAACCGCACGGGACAAACAGTTGCTTTGAAGGGGTCCACGAGGGCATCCGCCTCCGACCCAAGCTTTCTATTCTCCTTGAGAAAGGTCAGAGCATCGATCAATTCGCGATAATTCATAAATTAAGACTTCAGTACTCTGGCTAAATGAGGAATACACATAGCGAATCCCAACCAGAAGCACATGGTCCCAAAACCCTTTGCCCCCGATGATGCGCAAAAGGGCATGCTAAGTAAGACAAGTACTATGCCAACCGCCATCAGGCACCCCATGCCAATATGAAATCCATCCAAAGAGTCTTTCCCCGCTCCCCCCAAACCAGCTCTCTGCAAGGCTTGCTTCTCTTGAAGGGTAAGAGCCATGATTCCGTGCTCCTTTTTCTTCTGCAAAATACGAACGATATGGGCGGGATTCGGAACGGGGCTCACGGCAGCCCGTGAAACCCTAAATTGTGGAGCTTGGTGAACGCTCCTTCGCTGATTGGCCTTGGGTGCGGATCTCAAAGTTCTCTTGAGCGGTTTCTTGGATAGAACCGCATGCCCAACCCCTTTGGAGCTCGAGCCAGGTCTCTTGACAATTTTGAGCTTTCGCGGTTTGCCCCAAAACATCCTCTTGTCCCGCCCTGGGGCCGCCACGTCACTTGATTTCCGGTAAAGCTTCCTCTCGGAAGCCCTTCGGTTCTTCGCTTTCTTGGGCAACTTTACGCGCTTCCTCCGGCGAACATCTCGCTTGTTCACTTCCCGAGGCTGAGGCGGAGAGCTCTTCTTTGGCAACACAGCCTGCGGTTGCTCGGAAATGGGTTCCGGTACGGAGTAAGGTTGCTCTTTGGGATCCTCTTCCAAAGCATGTTCGAAGATCGCCCGGTCATATAGGGTGTCATAAGAAACCAGACGACCCCAGAGCTCGAATTCTTCTTCTTTTGCGAGATCCTTGACCCAATCGTTCGATGACGACAACATCATCACGGCAACTTGCAAGTCATGCCCCTTCAAACCGCAAACAATCGTCTGTCCTCCCTCATGCTCCTTTCCAATCTTCGATCCGAAGGTTCGAGATGAAGAAAAGAAGCGGAGCTCGAGCAAAAACATTGCATTTGCGAACGATTCAATACTTTCCTTCGCTTGGGAACCGGACACACGATTCTTGATCAACCTCTTCAATTCAGTGACCAGTCCTTCGAATGCCATGGTTTAACTATGGCACGAATTCATGGAAGGAATCCATTACAAAAATCCGAATGATTTGTAAGGGAAACCCAGCTTGCGCTAGGGCAAGATCAGATAATCGGACGTTCGATAGTCGTAAAGCACGGGTCTGCCCTCATGATTCTTGAGAAAATAAACCCAATCCGCCACCTCGTGCCTCCAAAGGTGGGGCCAAGTGCCCTTCTGAGTCCAAAGCCAACCCAATTCCCTATTCCAAAGCCACAAACCACGCTCATCGTCCGGCACCACGAATACCCAACCGAGCTCGGAATGGAAAATCCAATCCGTTTGCTCGAACTTGCGAAATTCTCCAAACCAATCGGATACCCGCCAACCTGACCCAACCTCTGGCATATCCCGCCACCAAGCCCAAGAAGAAACGTTCTCTCTGGTCACGAGCTTCCTCAAACTTCCAACGTTTTCGCCCACCGCGTTTCGAGCATAGGCCCGGTAGTAATACCTTGAGCCCGGTTCAAGATCGGCAACGGAAACGGAAAACTCAAGGGTTTCCTCGTCCAATTGAGCCGGTGCCCATATGAGGTTTTCGCCATGAATGCTCTGGCTGAGAAAAATGCCCACTTCGAGAACCGGGGAACTACCCTCGGTCAGAATTCGGGCCTCGATTTCATACTCGCCTTCGGGACCCGCCCTGTGAAACCCAGTCAGGACGATCGGTACGAAAACCTCCTCATGCTGATGCGGTTCGCCTTCCTCGTGTTCTTCGGGTAGTCGGGTCTCAAAATCATGCAACAGGGCAACTTCGGCAACGGACAAGGCCCGACCCCAAACAAACAAATCATCAATCGATCCATGGAATGGCTCCCGGTCATCCAGTGCTTCGGCGGCTGGCAAGTAGGCTCCGATCACCGAGAAGGCATCATTCCCAGCCAAAGCGTTGGTCGTCGCATCCAGTTCCCCGTTCTTGTAAAGGCTGTGAGAAGCGTCTTCCCTGACCAGAACAAGATGAGTCCATTCGTGGCGCACGATGGGTGAACCCTCGACCCGGCCGAAAAGGTATGACTGCAGGTTGCCCTCGCGCACCCCCCAAACCGGTTCGCCGTTGTTGGACAGGACGTTGAAGTAGCCACCTCCCTTTGCTTCATGAGGAAGAATCCAAACCGACAAGGTGTAAGAGCTTCCCAATGCCAAGGACGGCAGTTGGACGTAGTCGTCCTCCCCGTCGAAGAAGAGGGCCATTCCCTCTTCTCCGAACCGGTTGGGTCCGGGTTCGGTCCCATGGGTCACTCCATTGTCTTGCCGATGCAATTCTTCCGATGCATTGCCATCGAGCGGATAAAAGAGCAGCAAGCCAAGATCAAGGTTGTGTTCCTGCGGAGGAGCATTGCCGCCAAGCCCGGCGATGTATTCCTCCCAATCCGTGATTCCGTCTTCATCGTGATCTCCATGGTAGGAAATTTCGATATCGAGATCCGTAAGGTCAGCACCTACGAATACCTCGCTCTCGAAGGTCTGAGAGGATTCGTTCCAGACCCCGTACCTGGAGGCGGGCTCGCCCACCTGCCATTCATCGTCCAGCTCACCGTTTTCATTGCCATCCTTGAAAGCCAAAATTTCGTACGCTTCGCCCTTGGGCAAGGTAAAGGAATAGTCCCCCGCTCCCTCGGGGAGAATTTGCTCCCTGACAATGCTATGTCCATCCAGTGCCCACACGACGACCGGTCCGGGGACCGGACCCTCGTAAAAGACCTCGCCCGAGACCGTAGCGTTTTGCTCGGGAAGAGCGTCCTGCAAATGAACGTGGAAATCACTGCGTGACTCGTTGATTTCGATCGGGTAATGAGCGTGATAATCCCACGGATCCCCCACGCTTGGCCAACCATCGTTGTTTGCATCCCGGAAGGCCTTGACCTTGTAACTGAACCCGCGTTGGACCACGAAACTGTAAGGACCCGCAGCTCCCATTTCCAACTGCTTGACCTTGATCCCCGACTGGTCCATCAGCCAGACCCGGAAAGGGCCGGTGTCAACTTCGCCCGAATAAGTGATGTTTCCGCCCAAATTCACCGCATCCACCGCGCTCTCGTACACCCCGAGGTCGGGACCGGCGTCATGAGCCCGGTTCACTCCCCCGTAATCGAGCGGCAAAGCGCCCACCCACTCGAAGTTGCCCGCATCGACCGCCGGCGAACCGAGACGAAGACGGAAATCTCCCATCTCGGGATCAACGAAGAGCGGATCGGCATCCGGCAAATCTCCGTGCCCGCCCTGGACGATGGAATGATCGGACGCGAATGCGCTCTGGTTAATCGAACCGGTCGGGTTTTGGGTCGCGTTGTTATCCCATGCGATGGAATTGTAGAAAGAAACGTTGGCATCGCTGCCTGCGTAAATGGCTCCGCCGTTGCTCGCGTTGTTGTCAATGAGGGTCGAGTGAGTGATGGTCGCGTTGCTTTCCCAGACCACCATCGCCCCTCCCTTGTCCGCCTGGTTACCGAAGACCAACGCATTGTAGAAAACCGCAGAACTCCCCATGCTTAGCTTGACCGCCCCGCCCCACTCGGCCGAGTTGGATTGGAAGATACAGGAAAAGACCGCCGGCGAACCTCCGTTGTATACGGACAAGCCTCCGCCGCCGCTGTTCACGCCCACGGCATGGTTGTCAAAAATGGCCAGGTTTTGCAGACTGGGGCTCCCGTTGACGGCCAGAATGCCCGCCCCGCGCCTGTCCCAATCGGTCGGTCCGTCCGCCCGTCCGCGACCGATTCCCAAGTCAATCAGCTTGGCCGTACGGTCGACCCCCGCGGCGTTGACCACGTGATAGGCATTGTCATCGGGCCAGTGATGGGCCCCGATGTCTCCGCTTAGATAAGTAATGAACCCATTCAGGCCGCGCTCCTCGAAAGTCTGCTCATCCCCATAAAACCCTCCGATGATCTCGAGCCGGTTCTTGAGTTGAAAGGTGGAATTGCGATCGCCCTCGGTCTGTCCGGGCCCGACGTCCGGACGGTAGACCCCCTCGGCTACCCAAATCTGGGTACGATTGACCCCGTCGGCCTCCGCGAGGGCGGCTTGCAGGTTATCATAGGCGCTGGCCCAGGAAGTCCCGTTCTTTTCACCGTCCGCATCCGCGTCCACGTAAATGATCTTGGTCACGGAAGGGAGAGACCAGGCATTGAGCGGATCGCTGTTTGCAGCGATTTCCTCGGTATCGGGATACCCGTCCCCGTCATCATCCAAATCTTCGTTATTGTGCAACCCGTCCCTATCCGGATCCTCATCGACGTCGAGCAGGCGGATGATGAAGATTTCCTCCCGGGAAGCGTTGAGCTCGTCGGTCACCCGTACCCGGATGAAATAGGAGGATGCGTTGTTCTCGTAATCGAACTCGGCCCCCGTAAAAAGGGCCCCGTCATCTGCAAGAACGAACAGGTGGTTGTGCTCGTCCCCGGGCCCCGATACCAAACTGAAAACATGGGCAAACTCTTGGTCGAACTCGAGGAGGTAGGCGGTTACAGGTACTGTCGGACTATTTGCTTTGTCTCCCCATAATTTGTCCGGCCGTAATTTCAGATAATGCTCGACTCCACTAGAATTGGTAGGCTCCGAACTACGCCAGTTTGAAAATAATCCGTTAACCGGATTGCCGTTGGCAAGCCCCTGCCAAAACAACAGACCTTGCCCACTGTGTTCCTCGCCTTCCTCTCCTTCCGGACCCTCCGTCCAGCGCCACTCTCCTTCCACCGCAGCATCGCTTCCCCCCAACCAGGCATCAACCCCCGCTTGGGCCACGAGGTGAGCGGTCAGGTTGTGCTCGGCTTCGCTCGTAACGGTGGCGAGGTAGACCCAGTGAAAGGGATCCGCCGCATCGGCCGCGTCGGCCGCCGCCTTGGCATCCGACCAGCTGATGTTGGCTCCATGTTCAATCAGTTCGTAGCCCTTCCATCCGGTTCCGTGGGGATCAAGATCAACGGCCTCGAAACGCCCGACCACCGTGCCGATTGGAGATTCCTCTTCGAATTCCAAAACGTTGGCCCATTCGTCGAGCTCGTACTGAACGTTGGATTGGGGAGGACCGTGGAGATCGGGCACCACGGAATGCCATTCGAGGTCCGGTCCGCCCGTGACGTCTCCGCCCAGGACCGATCCGGTATCGTTGTTGTCCAGCTTGGGGACGACTTCGTTTTGTATGAAATTCCGTCCGTTCACTCCCTTGAAATCAGTCAGGAAGGCCTGCATGTTCGCATAACCGAGTTGGCCCGCGTTTTGCATCGCCGAAAAATAGCCATTAATTCCACTGCTCGAGGCCCCCGCGCCACTGTCGAACTGGGACTTCATGGCGTTAGTCATTTGCCCGATTCCCGAGGTATGACCAAGTTGCCTGAGTTTGTAATCCAAGTAGCGCACAGCCAAGTAGGCCGCCGCTATCCGCTCATCCGTGTCGATCGTCTCTCCGTTCCCAACCTCGGCAAGCAGGGCATCGATCTCGGCATCGGTCGGTTCCGCACCCAAAATTTGATAAACCCGATCATCCGCCCCGACTAGAAAATCAATCAAACCGCTCTTGAACCAATCGCCCGTACTAGCCCCGTCCCCCGTGATATCGGCATAATAGAAATTCTTGGTCATGAGCATGCGGGACATCTCACGGGCGAGAAGAAACTTACCCATCGAGGCTTCGAGATAAGGATGAAGGGCAGGCAAATGGAACTCCAAGTAGTTGACCACGATCTGGCCATTTTGATCGACGTCGTAAGCGAAGTGGACCGGGCTCGGCTCATCACCGTGTTCGTGCACGGTGACGTTACAGTCGTCACTCGGATCGACGGTCAAACCGTAGGCGTCGAAGACCAGGCTCTCGGCTGACTTAAGCCAGCCGGTCTGGAGGTTATGGATCAACTCTTCTTTTTCCGGGCTGAAACCAAGAAAGGGGTCGGGACGGATATCGACCGGTGCCCGGTTGGCGGCGGCCCAGGAGTCGTAGAAGAAGACCGTACCGGCATTCGTGTTGCCCCAGTAATCGGTACGGGGAGCCCCTACCGCAACAACTCCATCCGACAAAGATACCGCGTACCCGAATTCGTCCGATGCGTTGGCGTCGTGG
>Ga0315321_10000921_pt1 | contig 22373 bp, 11 predicted proteins | sample M180m21515metaG_FD_203464 | JGI IMG/M metagenome (GOLD analysis project Ga0315321, IMG submission 203464) | Ammonia-oxidizing marine archaeal communities from Monterey Bay, California, United States - M1 80m 21515 | ecosystem: Environmental > Aquatic > Marine > Intertidal zone | place: USA...
AGGTCGAAAGTACTTTCCGGCTCGTCCGAAAGGTCGGTGAGTTCGGGGACGGATGTCTGCATGCGGTACGCCATTTCGTACTGCGAGATTCGGGTCATGATTTCCGGGTCACCCACCCGATTGTATTGGAGTTGATTCATCTCGGCCAGTCGGTTGAGAAAGCGTCGGCGATCGGTTCCGGTCGATTGGGTTGGGTCATTGAGATAGAGTACAGGCGCGCCTTGAGAACGAAATTTCACGCCCTGGTGATTCGTCGGCAGGAATCCGCTGCCCCAGAGACGGTCGTAAATCGGTTGGGCAATCGGGTTGGTGTTCTTGGACAGCATCACCACAAAAGCCGGCAGGTCGTCGCTCTCGGATCCCAGCCCGTAGCTGAACCAAGCTCCGATACTGGGCCGACCCGGTTGTTGATGTCCAGTTTGAATAAAGGTGATGGCCGGATCGTGATTGATGGCTTCGGTGAACATCGAATTGACGATGCAGAGATCGTCTGCAACTTTGCCGGTGTAGGGCAGTTTTGTGCTCAGGGGCAGTCCGGATTTCCCGTAGTTTTTGAATCCGTAAATCGCGTCGGCAACCGCAAAACTTTTTTGTCGGGAAGTCATGCCGGTCAACCGTTGTCCCATTCGGATGGACTCGGGCAATTCCTGGCCGTGAAGTTTGGTCAGGCTCGGCTTATAATCCAGAAGGTCCATTTGAGAGGGCGCACCGGATTGAAACATGTAGATCACCCGTTTGGCCTTCGGGGCGAAATTGGGAAAGTCGGTGAGACCATCCGCGGCGGAATCCTGGCTGAGCAGCGATCCCAAAGCCAGCGATCCGATACCGGCGGCTGACCGGCCAAGGAACTGACGTCGATTGGTTAAGAGTCCATTTTCAAGTTGAGGATCCATCATCATCCTTTGTTTATGACTTCGTCAAGGTTGAGTAAAAGTCGGGCGATCGTCGTCCATACTGCATGCTCGATCGGGTTGAGGGATTGGTCACGATCGGATAAACCGACCGAGAGGGCCGTCTCGGCCGCAGGCGGGTCGGCCTTGAATCGAGCCAGTTCTTCCTGCATGAGCATTTTTAAGGGGTGTAGTTCCGCCCGACTTGGTGAGCGCCCCGTAACCAGCCGGAATCCATAGATCAGTTTTTCGTCAACTGAGGAACCGCCCTCTTTCAGTATGCGTCTTGCGAAGCGCCGCCCGGCTTCTACATATTGTGGGTCGTGCATCAGGGCCAAAGCCTGGAGCGGGGTATTGGTTTTTGACCGTTTCACCACGCAGAATTCACGATTGGGTGCGTCAAAGGTTTGCATTTGAGGATTGGGCAGGGACCGTTTCCAAAAGGTGTAGAGGCTACGTCGGTACAGTTGATCCGCTGCAGGGTTGGGATAGGCACTTGAAAGACCCGGTCGATTATTTATTTCCATCCAGAGGCCTTTCGGTTGATAGGGATAGACACTCGGCCCGCCGACATGCTGTTCCAGCAGGCCGCTGAAGGCGAGGGCTGAATCACGAATCACTTCTGCATCAAGCCTGAAGCGCGGGCCTCGGGCGAGCCAGCGGTTTTCTGGATCGGTGCGGTTTTGCTCGGGGGTGTGGTTTGAGGATCGGCGATAAGCAGCCGACGTGACCATCAGTCGCTGAATCCCTTTAATGTCCCAGCCACTTTGCATGAACTCAGTGGCCAGCCAGTCTAGTAGTCGTGGGTGACTGGGCCATTCTCCCTGGGCCCCGAACTCTTCCAGCGTCTTCACGATGCCGACTCCGAAAAGCCGTTGCCAATATCGGTTCACCGCGACCCGGGCCGTCAAGGGGTGATTGGGGTTGACCAGCCATTTGGCAAACCCAAGTCGGTCAGCCGGTAAACTTTTATCCATACCGCCGAGGATGGCAGGTACGCCTGGTTGCAGTTCGTGTCGACGTTGATCATATTGCCCTCGTTCCAGGAAATAGGTTTTGCGCGGCTTGGCCAAATCTTGCATGACCAGCATTTTTGCTGTTGGCAGACTGGCCAGCCGTTGTTTTTCTTTCTCCAACGAGAGCATTGTTTCGCGGACGGCCCGGCGCGTAGGAGATGTGTCGAGGAAGTAGTTTTTAAGGCGGTCGATTTGTTGGGGAGAGCGTTTGTCGCCAGCCCGTAGGATAGCCGCCACATCTGGAGGTATTGCCGCCACATCCCGCCAAGCATCGGCATAACTTCCGCTGACTTTATACGTGATGCTGTTGCCGTCGACCTTTACGGCTAAGGAGTAATTCTCGGGGATGGGCAACGGCTTTGCGGGTAACCAGTTGTTGCCGTGGCGGGTGAAGGCAATCGCTATCGGGCCGCCGAGATCAAAGGAGACCTGAGGAGTTGGTGCAGGTTGCTGATCTTTTTTCCATACACTCTTTCGTGCTTCGTCGAGGACTTCAATTGCGAATTCATCTAAGCGTTCGCTGCAGCAGTCGGTACGATTCCAGATAGCCAGCTGGTTGATGATTAGGGATTCGCCCAGATCCACTTCCCACCACGGATCAGCCTGGAGGAGGGTGTGGGTGATCGAATTCTTACCGAAGATGCCGTCGGTATTCCCGTCGACTGCACGACTTGCCGGGCCGCCAAAGCCGGTGGTCGATTGCTTGGTCTTTTTGCCTTTAGCAACATTTTCACCGTTGGAGAAAACCTCTACTTCTGCGAGGCCTAGGTAACGGTTTTTACCGGGAACGGAAATTCGGACATAGCGTCCGGTGATCGGATTTTCTTTCAGCGGGGTAAGCTGGACGTCTATTTTGCCTGGGGTGGGTTCGATCTTTAAAGCGGTTAACGATTTTGGTTCCGGGGAAAGTTGGAAGGTGGGATCGGTAGAGGTGAAAAAAGTTTTCCAGTCGGAGGCAATCGTTCGCAGGCCTTTTTCCCAGGCGGCCAACTCCTTGGTTGTGGGAGTTGCTTCAGCCTGCAGGACTTTCAATTTTGCATCAAGGGCCGCCTGTTGGGCTAGAACGTTTGAAGGCTGCACCGCGAGTTGCGGTGAGAAACCCGACATCCCTTTGTCAGCCACGCTATTGAAGAAACTGAATACCTGATAGAATTCATCCTGAGAAACCGGATCGTATTTGTGATCGTGACACCGGGCACACCCGATGCTCATGGCCAACCACGCCTGAGTCGTGGTGACGACGCGATCCATAACATACTCGACCCGATATTCTTCATCGATGATGCCGCCTTCGATGGTGATGGGATGATTGCGGTTGAAGCCGGTGGCGATGCGCTGACCCTCGGTGGGATTGGGCAGTCGGTCGCCGGCCAGTTGTTCGACGGTGAACTCATCAAATGGTTTATTACTGTTGTAGGCCTCGATGACCCAGTCGCGCCACGGCCATTGGGTCCGCGGTTTATCGTATTGGTATCCGTCGGTGTCGGCGTAGCGTGCTATGTCGAGCCAATAGCGCGCCATGTGTTCGCCATACTGTTTGGACGCAAGGTGGCGGTCAACCATGCGTTCATAGGCACCCTTAGCCTGATCTTTCAGAAAGGTGTTTACTTCAGTTGGGGTGGGTGGAAGTCCGGTTAGGTCGAGTGCAACCCGGCGGATGAGCGTTTCCCGGGATGCTTCTTTGGCCGGTTTGAGTCCTTTCTCTTTTAGCTTTGTGAGGATGAAGGAGTCGATCGGATTTTTAACCGTGCCGGGGACTTTAGGCGGGGTAGGTTTTTGGGGCGGGAGATAGGCCCAATGCTGTGCATATTCTGCACCTTGTGTAATCCAATCTTTCAAAAGATTTTTTTGTGCTTCGGACAGGGTTTTTTTGCTTTTGGGCGGCGGCATAATATCGTCTGCGTCATGAGTAAGAATGCGTGCAATTAATTCGCTTTCGGCTGGTTTTCCCGGCACGACGGCCGTGTGCCCATCGAGATCGGCGAGTGCTCCTTCGCGCGTGTCTAGGCTTAGATCCGCTTTGCGGGTTTTGCGATCAGGGCCATGACAATTAAAGCAGTTGTCGGACAGAATCGGCCGGATGTCTCGGGAAAAATTGATAGAGTCTTCAGCCATCACTGATGTTGACAGCATGCCTGTGAGTAATCCGATGATTATACGGTTCGCGCGGCTCTTCATGAATAGATTTGAATGAGTATTGGGTCTCTCCATGGTCTTTCGTCCATCATTTTGGGATTGTTTAATTTGATGATGACGGATTGGCATGGAGAATCAATCTCTACTGAGGAATTGTCGATCGATTGGTTGAATTCGGTTCTGAAGGGCCAAGTCTTCGTAATTTAATTCACGCAGCTGCCATTTCTAGAATGCTCGGCTTGGTGTCACTAATCCTTTTGGTGATGCGGCTTACAACAACGGTGGCGGTCTCGCCGGGTGGTTATTCGTTTTTTCAATCGAGCAATTGCTAGGAATTTTCTTTAGCAAGAGGGGCTTTGAGGCCGGCTTTGAGGCCAGCTTTGGAGCGGAGTGGGGAGGGGGAAACAATTACTCCCTGCGAAGGGAGTGTCCGTCGAACAGAAACAATAGTTGGAATTAAGACCTAGCTTTGAGGAGTGGCAGCAGCAGGTGCCTCCTTCTTGGATTCAACCACCTTGTATTTGGTGGTGTGAATGGCGGCCTTGAGTTTTCTCTTGTCGGTCTTTTTGGCGTCAAACGTAATCCCCACAGTTCCGCTCATGTGGCAGACCTTATTGACGTTCACAACACCCTCGGTCTTGCCAAGAACAGCGGTGAGGTGGTTGCTACAGGACTGACAGGCGAGGCCCTTGATCTTAAAGTCAGTTTTGTGACCCACGACTTTGATGCCGTTTTTGGCGACCGCTTTTTCGATGTCGGCAACTTGCATTTTATCGGCGTTATACTTGACCATAATGGTGCCGGACTTGGCGCAGGTCGAACAATGGTTGATGCCGGCCATGGCACCGAGGGTGATTTTGGTGGTCTCAGCAACGCCTTCCTTTTCAAGTCCGTTGACAGCGAGCTTAACCATGGGGCCGCAGCAATCGGCGGCACAGGCTCCGGCGTCGCACTTGCTGGCGGCACATTTGCTAGGGCATTTTTCGGCAGCGGGAGCTTTCTGGGCGTTCGCAAAAGATCCGAAAGCGAGGAATGAAGTGAGGGCAATGATATTTTTCATGACGGTTGTTCTAGAAGATAGCGGCACATTTGGGCCTAATTTTTTGTTTTTTCTAGATTTCTCCATGAAGGAATCGTTGGCAGTTCATGGGGATTTTGATTCCAGCGGAGATGACAGCTATCTCGTTAGAAATGAAGCCGATCTTAGTGGTCGAAAAATTGGTGGGGGGTAAGATTTTCGCTTCCAATTTCACTCACTTAAAAATTCGATGATTCTTTGCTTAGGGCGCCCAATAATGGCTTTCTTCTGAGTGATCAAAATAGGTCTTTGAAGGAGTTGTTTGTGCTTTACGAGGATATCAACAACTGCCTTTGGATTGCCTACGAAATCGTCCGGATTGAGTTCAAGCTTCTTAAATTTGGAATCTTTACGAACGAGGTCCTCTACCGGATCTTCAAGGACGTCCACGATTTTTGTGAGTGTGGCTTTGTCGGGTGGTGCTTTAATGTAGAGAATGACTTCATGATCAACTCCTAGATCCTCGGCGACCGCCAAGGCATTTGTGGATGATCCTCAATGATTGAAGTGATAAATAGTAACTTTAGACACGAGTTTAAAGGGGTTCGGCTTCGGGTTAGTCTATTAGGCTAAGATGACAATAGCCACCTCTTTTGCCCGTAGGATCGTGGATTTCTAAGATCTGCTCCAACTCAGCTGGCCTTCTAGTTTCCTCCTTCCGGACGGACAACTGGCATCGCGTAGGCCCCCGGAGAATAGTCACGAATGGAGCAAGGTTCCTGTTTCGGGAGGTGTGTGGGTTCACATCGGGGGGTGAACGAGTCAAGTGACACTGATTCGGTAGAATATGCCGATGGCAACCGTAGAGTTAAAATGAGGTCTTGGGTTTTGGCAGTGAGTTTAGCGGCGAGTTCAACTTGCGTTGCCTTGGAGCGAATAGTGGGAGAGGAGGAAGGGGTTTTTCATCAGGCTGAGCGGTCCCAAAATGGAATGGTCGTTTTGACTGCCAACAATGGCTTCTTTGATAAGGGTAAGGTTCGGGCAATTGGGAAAGGTCTGATGGAAGGAGAGGAGAAGGCGTTGATCAGTTCGTCGTTTCAGGCGCTTGAGTTTATCTCGGGTAAGGACGCGGCTACAGCACGATGGTATCTTTTTGCGGAGGCAAAAACTGAGGGGACAGTCACTATTGAATTTGCCCAAGGGAAAGGTGAAGGAAGCTGGAGTATAGAAGTGGGTAAGAACCGGAAGAAATTCGTGGTGGGAAAAAAAGACAAGCTGAAGACTTTTTCGATCTCATTAGGGGTAGGGAAAAATGAGATCTCTCTGATGCGGTCCGGGAGTGGTATGGGGATTGTAAAATCGGTCAAATTAAAAGGAGATAAAAAGACAAAGTTGTCCCTGCTTCGGGCGCGCTGGAGACCAGCGGCGATTCATACCCGCTACTGGGCGGAAGGATGTCCGGAGCCGGTGATGTGGATTTTTGAAAGTCGGAATTCATCAAGTGGTTCAAGCTACAGTCCGATGACGACAAACTTCGGTTACTTTGGGGCCAGTTTTGGGGCTAATCAACGAGCCGCAGGAGGAGTGAATTTCTCAATGTGGGCGCTTTCGCAAAAAGGGGCGAAAGGAAAGCTGCCGGCGCTCGGGCAGATGCCGCATCTATTGGCGACTGGGAATCCCGACGCCGAGTTCAGTGGATTTGGTCATGAGGGTTCGGGGGTAAAGATTCGTAATTGGACACCCTATGGGCATCAGCCAAAGTCGGTGATTCAAGCCCTGCGCGTCGAGAAGAACGGAATTTATCATACTTATTACGGCTACCTTTTTGATGAGGCGAAAAATCAGTGGGTTCTTTATGCGGTGGGGAACAAGGTGCCTCGCAGGAATACTAAGGCTATCCTTAGGGCCTCATCTTTTTGTGAAGTCCCGGGTCCGCCCCAAGTAGAGCGAACGGGAGACGTGGAACGTGTTCTTGATCGGAGGGGATGGTTCGTTGATGCTACGGGACAGATTTTTCCGGTGGACCGGATGACAACTAAAGCCCGATTTCAGAATCATGGAATCGCGATCAGCGAGGATCATTGGTTTCGAATGAAAACCGGCGGGGTGGATTTTCGTGAGGTCCCAGCTGAGGTGAAGTCAGATCACCAGCACAAGGGGCGGATCTATCTCAAGCCGGATGTTTTAGAGGGGCTCTATCAATTACCGGCAGAAATAGGGAAAAGTTATGTGACCGAGATCGGCTCTGGATCTGCGACCATTTCCTACCAGCTTAAAGCACCAGGGAGTAAGGCTAAAGGAGTGGTGTGGTATGGTGAAGTGGACGCCATTACCTTTGCCCCGCGAAAGCTCCATGGCACCGAGAGTGGAAGAGCGAGTGAGAAACTGTTTGGGAAAGGCAGAGTGTGGGACGCTTCGACTGATGCCCGAGATCTTGCGATGGGCGACAATCGTTTTAAGCTCAAGAATTTGAAGCCTGATACGAAGTATTACTATCGCATTCTCGTCGAGAATCAGGAAGGGAAGTGCTGGGCCGCACAATCAGGATCCTTCAAGGCCAGGTAGATAATGGGAACTTGTCGAAAATTTAAAGACACAGGTGTGGGAGTAGGTCTCACCAGGTCTCAAAATAGTATTCGGGAAATCGGGTTGATTTGGCGAATCGGGAAATGCTTGGGTCTCAAGGCAAAAGCCAGTGTGTTTGCGGGGGAGGAAGTTCCCACTGTAAAATTGCACTCCAGGCTGGTCCGTCTTCACTTCGAGAACCCGACCACTTTTTGGATCGTGGACAATTGCAGTCGTTCTTAAGTCCCCGGAGCCTTCTTCCTGAAGGACCCAGCAGTGGTCGTAGCCATTTCCAATTTTCAGAGGCTCAAAGTTGTTCTTGATCCGTTCGCCAATCCGGATGGGCTCGGTAAAGTCCATAGGGGTTCCCTTAACTTCCTCCTTTTTCCCGGTCGGGATCAATCCGGCCGAGGTGGGCAGGAATTGATTCGCGTTCAGTTGCAGCTCGTGATCCAGAATCGTTTTGGTGGGTTTGCCGGAAAGGTTCCAATAAGTATGATTGATCAGGTTGACCGGAGTAGGGGCATCGGTCTTGGCGGTTGCCTCAAAAATGAGTTCATTTTCTTCGGTGAGCCAGTAGGTGACTTTGGCGGTGAGATTTCCGGGGTAGCCTTCCTCACCTGCATCCGAGTAGTAGGTAAAGCAGACACCGCTAGCCTTTGGGCGAATGACGGGTTGGCCATTCCAGAGGACGTGGCTGAATCCTCTATAACCGCCGTGGAGGTGGCATGGGATGCCTCCTGGATCATTGTTATTGGCTAATTCGTAGTCGGTGCCGTCTATTGAAAATTTCCCTTTCGAAATTCGGTTTCCGTAGCGCCCGACAGTCGCGCCGAGATACTCCGGGTTTTCAAGCCAGCCCTCTAAAGAGTTTTTTGCAAGGGTGATGTTGGCAAACTTGCCGCTGCAGTCAGGCGTTTTTACAGATGCAACGATAGCACCATATTCGCAAAGCCGGACTTCGACTCCGGACGAGTTGGTCAGCGTGAAAAGCCGGACGGTTTGACCGTCTGTGGTGGTTCCGTAAGGAGAGGTTTCCAAAGCGGAGGATTAGTCGAGGATTTCAACTTCAACGCGTCGGTTTTGACGACGGTTGGCTTCGTTGGTGTTGGGAACGGCTGGTTCGCTTTGGCCCATTCCACGATGCTTGAGGCGATCCTCTTTGATCCCCTTCGAGAGCAGGAAGTCATAAAGTGATTTCGCGCGCCGCTGACTAAGATCTATATTTTGTTCGGCTATTCCAAGATCACAGGTATGGCCCACGATTTCGAAGCTAGCGTTCGGGAAGATTTTAAGGACCTGCTGAACTTCGTTTAAGACGCGAGTTTGTTGGTTGGTGACATTAGCGTCTCCTTTGGCGTAGCGAATGGGATTAATTGTGGTGGTTGTCCGTTTAAGAGATACCAGCTGTCTTTCTAGAACGGTGGCGTTGATCTGGAGTTTTCCGAGTTCCTTGCGGGCCTTTTTCAAATCTTCGTCGCGCTTCATAAGCAGGGCCTCAAGAGTGGCTTTTTCCTCTCTAAGGGCCACAACATCTCCGGAGTTCTTAGATTTCTCTACAAGCTCGGCACGAAGTTTTTCTAGCTCATCATTACGCCGGGTGATATCCGTCGCTAGGTCAGCCTTCGCTTTCTCGAGATCATTATAAGAGGCCTCTAGCCTGTCGCGGTCGGCCTTGAGAAGGTTGAAACTTTTTTCGCTCGCCATTAGGCGATCCTGGATCATGGCTTGGCTCTCGATGAGGGCTGCATTCTTATTCTTGAGTGCCTTAGCTGTTGCCGCGATCTTTTTGCTTTCGGCCAATTCAGCTTCGAGGCGGTTTCGTAATCCCATGGCCTTTACAAGTTCGGCCTTGGCCATATCGACGGTATTTTGAAGCAGGGCTTGTTCGGCGACAAGGCGGACATTCATCGCATTGACCTTGGTAACCGACGCCATGGCTTTCTCGTTTTTTTCGATCTGGGTGCGCATAGCGGCGATATTCTTTTGTGTCTCGTTGATCTTCTTCTCGAGCTCAAGTCGTTTGGCACTAAGGATTTCGTTATCCTTTTTGAGTTCTGCGTTGCTGACGCTGCTTGCGGCGAGCTTCTTTTCGAGTTCGGTTTTAGCCTGAACTAATATCGGAATTTCTAGGCTCCGCTTTACCTCGGTAGCGAGATGGGATTTAAGGTTTGTTAACTGCTTCTCGCGCTCGGTGAGCATTTTTGAGAGGCGGCTTTGTTCCTTTTTGAGTTCGCTAGCTACTACAATCGCTTTGTGATACTGATCTTCGATCGGACGGAGGCGTGCAATTTCGACGTCCTGAGTTTTAACCTTTGCTTTCAGACTTAGGTTTTCTGTTTGAAGCGCGTCAATTTTTGCGATGGCGATCTTGTGGCCCTGCTCTGCTTTTTTGAGTTTGGCCACCGTAGCTTTCAGCTCACCGAGGAGTTTGGCGTGCTCGGCTTTGATTTGCTGGAGCTCTTTCGTCGCCTGTGTTCTGCCTGTGTTTGCCTCGTTCAGCTTATTTTCGAGTTCATTTGCGCGGATGAGGCGTGCGCGGGCGACGAGGAGATCCTGGCGCTCGCGATGGAGCTCGTTGCGGAGATTTACCATGTCTTGCTTCAGAAGCTTCTGGGTATGGGGATCTGATACGGCAGGGGTTTTCTCTGCGAGTTTTGCGAGAGCTTGCTTAAGCTTATTCTGGAGATCCTTTACGTTTGCGGATTGGTCAGGGGCCGCTTTTTTATTGAGGAGCTTGGCGTAATCCTTTTGCAGCTCGGTGAAATCTTGCAGAGTCCTGCCGAAGTCAGACTCCAGCCTTAGAGCGAGATCGATGAGTCGCTCACGGTCTTTTTGAACTTTGGTAAGCTCGTTCTCAGCCTGCTGTGCGGAGATTGGCCAGAGCATTAGGAGAGATAGTGCAGCCAAAGGGGTAAAAATCTTGTTCATAAATTTTTGGAAAAATAGTTTCCTCTGTAGGCCGAATCGGGACAAGGGTATTTCAACCAACTTCCTTTTCACCTTGGAAGCGAGGGAATCGTTACAGTTAAGAATGATTAAGAAACTTGCACTTATTCACATTTTGGGCGCCGTTTTTGCTTTTGGCGAAACTCCCAATATCGTCCTGATCTATGCTGATGATTTGGGCTACACCGATCTGTCTTGTCAGGGGTCAAAGTATTACGAGACTCCAAATATAGACCGAATCGCAGAGGAGGGAATGACATTCACCAACGCCTATGCAGGAGCGGCGAACTGCGCCCCTTCGCGGGCTTGCATGATGACGGGAAAATACACGCCCCGACACGGAGTGTTCACGGTGGCGAATTCAGACCGCGGGAAGGCCAAGAATCGCAAGCTCATTCCCATTAAGAATAAGAAAGTTCTCGATGCCAAGTTTGTGACGATAGCCGAGGCCTTGAAATCGAGGGGCTATCGGACCTGCGTGGCTGGGAAGTGGCATTTGAGTGAAGATCCAACCAAGGATGGGTTTGATACGAATTTTGGAGGGACTACCTGGGGGCATCCAAAGTCATATTTTGCGCCCTATAAAAATCCATACCTTAAAGACGGGCCCAAGGGGGAACATCTACCCGAGCGTTTGAGTAGAGATGTCGCAAACTGGATCACAGAGAACTCAAAGTCACCTTTCTTTGTCTATCTGCCATTTTACTCGGTTCATACCCCGATTCAGGCTCCCAAGGGTCTGACAGCGAAATACGAAAAGAAGTCGCCCGATGGTTCGCATAAGAACCCAAAATATGCTGCGATGATCGATGCGATGGATCAGGCGGTGGGCCATATTCTAAAAACTCTCGATGAACAAAAATTGGCAAAGAATACGCTGGTGATTTTCACTTCGGACAACGGACCGCACGGAAGCATCTCGCGAGCCGAGCCTCTAAGGGGGGTGAAGGGAATGTATTATGAAGGAGGAATTCGGGAGCCATTTTTGGTCCGTTTCCCAGGGGTGATCGCGGCGGGTTCCAAAAATAAAACTCCAATTTCTCAGATCGACCTTTATCCAACCTTCCTGGATTTGGCCGGGCAGACCGCGCCAGTTGGACTTGATGGAGTGAGCCTTCTGCCGACCTTGAAAAATGAAGATTTGAAACCACGTTCGCTCTTCTGGCATTTCCCCGGGTATCTGCAGAGCTACAAAGCGGATCCAGATTCCGCCTCGAAGTTCTTCCGAACGACTCCATGCAGTGTCATTCGAAAGGGCGATTGGAAGTTGATCCAATATTTTGAAGATGGAGCGATCGAACTTTACAATTTGAAGAGGGATCTGTCAGAAAAAACGAATCTTGCTTCAACGAATGAAGAGAAAAAGCAGGAGCTCTTAAAGGAGCTTCAAGACTGGCAGAAGTCGACGAAAGCTCCAATTCCGACAGAAAAGAATCCAGCCTATCGCGAGTGAACAACTTTTGGGGCGCTGATTATCAGAAGGGGAATCCCCATGGTGTTTGAGGCTGTGGCCGAAACCCCACGGGACCTTTGTCGTTATCCCTATAACTGTGGGTGATTCCAACCTTTGGTTCCAAAGCAACCGAGCTCGCCATAACCCATGTCATCACAGAAAATGACGACAATATTGGGCCTTTGCGCTGCTTGAGAGAGGCTAAAAAAAGGAACCAAAGTGAAATGAAACGAATCATCTGGAAAGCTCAGCACATCCCTGACGTAACCTGAATCCACAATGAAGAGACTTTTCACCCTTCCTTTCTTAGTTACGTATTTGTTGGCCCAAGAGCCGAACAAGGACATCAAAGAAGGTCATTCCCACAATGGCCACGCTTTTAACGAGGGGCCGCGGCAAGAAGGGCCTCTAATGGGATCGACCGGTAATGTTCATCTAGCCATCACCTCGAGCTGGGAAAAGGGACAGGCCTACTTCAATCAGGGATTGGGGCAACTCCATGGATTTTGGTATTACGAGGCGGAGAGATCGTTTCGGGCGATTCTGGCTCATGATCCGAATTGTGCGATGGCCTATTGGGGACTTTCTCAAGCCAATTACGAAAATGAAAAGCGGGCTAAGGAATTTATTGCTAAGGCGGGCGAGCTTCTCAAAAAAGAGGACTTTAAGATCAGCGAGCATGAACGAGCCTACCTCAATGCGGAGGTCTCTTATCATGATGATAAGAAGGAAAAGGATGCGACAAAACGACGCAAGAATTTCATAAGGGCTTACGAGGACATCATTCTTAAATATTCCAAAGACTTGGAAGCAAAGGCCTTGTTGGTTTGTCGACGTTGGCAGTTCAACCGGAAAGGGATTCCGATCACCAGTCACGTCGGAATGGATGCGATACTCGAGCAAATTTTTGCAAAGGATCAAAACCATCCGGCTCATCACTATGCGATTCACCTTTGGGATAATCGGAATCATGAGCAGGCTCTTGATTCAGCGGCGCGGCTAGGGCAGACCGCTCCAGGTATTGCGCACATGTGGCATATGCCGGGTCACATTTATTCTAAGGCCAAGCGCTATCAGGATGCCGTTTGGCAACAGCAGGCTTCGGCGCGGGTTGATCACAAGCACATGATGAAGTGGTTCCTTTTACCGGATCAAATTCATAACTATGCGCATAATAACGAATGGCTTTCTCGGAACTTTTCTCACCTAGGAATGGTGAGAGCTAGTATCGATATGGCGAAATCTCTCTTGGGGAATCCAAGGCATCCCAAGCTAAATAATCCGGGGCGTGGATCTGCTCGTTACGGAAGGCGTGCTTTAATTGATTATCTGGAGAAAGCCGAGCTTTGGCAGGAAGCACTTGAGACCGCGAATTCACCGTGGCTCGAAGTTTTGTCAAAGCCCGAGGATGATCTTTCGCGACTTCGTTTGATCGGAGTCGCGCAGGCAAATCTTGGGCAACAGGTTGAATTAAGAAAAGCTATCGAGGGAATTGAAACTCACTTAGCGAAAGTTAAGGCCGATCAAGAACAGGCAAAGAAAACAGCAAAGGAAAAAGCCGAAAAGGAGAAGAAGAAAGAAAAAGAAGTCAAAGCAGCTGAAAAAAAGTCCCATGATCAATTTCAAAAAAATATCAAGAAGTTTGAAAATGTCGTTGTTGAGCTAAAGGGCTATCTTGCGGCGATGAACGGGGATTTTAAAACTGCAAAAGAGGGACTCTCAAAGAGGCCTTCACAGCAGTCCCCAGTTCTTCGGCATCTGGCTTACGGTGATCACGAGAAGGCGGCTGAACTTTCAAAAGCACAGATCGAAAAAAAGGACAAGCAGACCATTGGTTTAGCTAAGGCAATTCATGCGCTTTATCACGCAAAGAAAGATGACGCGGCATGGAAGGCTGGTTTTGAGGACTTGCGTAGATTTGGTTCCGAAGTGGAGATTGAATCGCCTGTTTTTGCCCGCCTTGCTCCGATCGCAAAGGAACTTGGTTATCCAGCCGACTGGCGGGTCGCTCATAAGCTTGCTGGTGATCTTCTGCCGCGTCCGAAGCTGGACGAACTTGGACCACTTCACTGGATGCCACCGCCGGCTCCTGAGTTCAGTCTTCCGGACCAACATCAAAAAAAGGTTTCTCTTTCGGAGTATCGGGGTAAGCCGGTGGTTCTTGTCTTCTATTTGGGGGCGGGATGTCTTCACTGCACCGAACAAATGACCGTGATGGCAGATCGTTATTCTGACTTTAAGAAAGCGGGGCTTCCGATTCTGGCGATCTCAACCGACGACATTGCTAATCTTAAAGATTCCCAAGATAATTATAGCAAGGGAGACATCCCCTTTCCAATTGTCTCTGATGCGGCTAAGAACGTTTTCAAGCAATACACCGCCCACGACGACTTCGAGGATCAGCCACTTCACGGAACCTTTGTTCTGAATGGTAAGGGGCATATGCTCTGGTCTGACATCTCCGCCGATCCTTTCATGGATATTGATTTCCTCATCAAGGAATCTAAGCGTCTATTATCACTTCATAAGTAGGATTAGCGGGGATTAAAAAAAGAGGCGATTCTTTCGAACCGCCTCTTCTTATTGGATTGCCTAGGAAATTTTTTAGTTGGTGTCATCTCGTTCAACACGGAAGTAGACCATGGGTAGACTATCGAGACCGAAGTCGGAAAGAGAGAAGCTTCTTGAGGTTGTATCACCATCGGAAATGATACCGTCGTCGAGATCATTGTCCCAGTTTACGAGATCGGTAGAATACTTGATAATGTAGGCTGCTCCTGGAATTGAATTCCATCCCAGGATCACATTTTTGGTATCTTTGCTGTAGGCAATTTCGGTGATCGAGAGTGGCGTGTTAGGGGTGCCCCCTGGAACAACATCGACAAAAGCGGTTCCGAATCGAATTTCGTCAAAGATGGTTGCACCAGTATCCTGCATTGAGATGAGGCTAAAATCACTTTGTTTGAAATCAGCTTCGATTGACGCGATGGCATCTGCTTCGAGGGGTTCGCCCATCGAATCAGCGGTGATGTTAAAGAGAAAAAACTGATCAGGTGTTCCATCAGGTTTCCAATTGATTTTACCCACAGTGAGAGCGGTATCATGGTGTGTGCCCTCTGGATCGAGAGGTGGAAGAAAGAGGCTGTCTTCTACCGTGGCAGTGGCAGAGTCGACAAATGCAACCGCGTTTAAGTTCCCGTTAACTCCTCCCGCTGAACGATACCCGAATCCAAAGGCCTGCCCGGTATCGGAAGTCAAGTTTCCATTCCCCGATTCGCCTTGAGCTGCTTTAAGAATGTCAGTGCCGAATACCATGGTCCCATATCGGTTGTTATCGGGCGCACTGGTGAGCATGCTAAACCAGATTGTGGTGTTATCGGCAGTTAGGACTGCTTGTGATTCAGCCGAAAGAGTGCGGCTTGCTTCCCTTTGCCCGGCCGTGCCAAATCGACTCACGGCAGTCCCAGCAGAAGGGTGATCTGGAAATTCTAACCCTCCACGAAGATTGATGGTCGTGCCGGGAGATCCTTGGGCGAAGGCAGTGCGTCCGATATCAAAATTACGGCTCCAACCGGTCACAGCCCATGGTCCATCGAAGCCTTCGCCACCATCTAATTCATTGAGAGGTGCATCGGTTCCTTCGTAATCAAAATGCTCGAGTAGGATCAGTTCCGCTTGAGTGAACGGAATGAGTAATGACGTAAGGGTGAGAAAGTGTTTCGGAATCAATTTCATAGCTTAAATTGCCAATGTTTTCGTGGTGAGTTTAAACAGCAAAAGTCTACGGCCTTGATATAAATTTGGAGAGGGGCCTACCCGTTCAAGGGGAGGTTTGAGGCTCTTGCCTGAGAATAGCAGGCTTTTTCGGCAGCTACTTGCTCGAGCTCTTTCGCTAGGGCTTCCCAAGGGCTCGATTGATGACAAACCGAGTCAGGGTTTCGGATTCAAACCATCCGCTCCACATGTTGTGGCCCTGATCTTTAATAAGTTCGACTTCCGCTGGCCCGCCAAACTTAAGATATTTTTCGACCAGGATTTGAGTATTAAGATGATATGGAACAAGCTTGTCGTTATCGCCGTGAATATGGAAAATAGGGACCTTTACGGCAGCCAAAGGTTGGAGTCGTTCGGTGGGGTTGTTTTCGTGAAGCGCTGCTTTCAGTTCATCTTTTGTCATGCGGTAGGCGCCCGCTGCGCGCGCAATACCGGGATAGCTTTCAAGATTGCAAACCGGATAAATCCCGGCGACGCCACCCACTTTTTCGGGATTTTCGACAGCCCAATTGTAGAGCATCAGGCCTCCTCGACTTCGTGCCAAGAGACAGGGTTTTTTCGCGAAGTTTCGCTGTCTTGTGAGATATTCGTAGAGTTCGCTGAAACCCTTGCGGCCGTCCCGGCTGCCATAGGACTCGCCAACATCAATTCCAGCAATTGCGATTCCCTTGGCCAAAAATCGTTGGAACATCCAGATTTCGGATTTGGCGGGGAGACCAGGCAGGGTGGGTGCGTACCAAACCCATGGCGTCTTATCCTCCACCTTTTTAGGAAGGATGACGAAGGCATTACGACTATTGATCCGGAAAGATTCTCCTGAGAGGGGGAGTTTCTTGGTGCCTGGTTCGATCTGAATGTCTTCTAGGTCATAAAACTTTTTTGCGTTACTAGCGAAAAGTTTAAGGGAAACGGTCGGGCCTCTTTTTTCGAAGTGGTCACGGGTAATTTTCAGGACTGAAGCGTAGTCGGCGGTCGTTCGCGTGACCGGCCAATCGCTGCCAAAGATAATCCGATCCTCGCCAAAGCATTCTAAAGCGAGATCGAGAATGGGTTTGTAAAAGGTTAGGTTGAGTGGAGCTGGCTGAGATTTCACCCGCCCAAATAGGGCGGAGACTTTACAAAAAACGTTGGGGTGTTTCGCCACTACGCGAAATTTTTCAATCCAGGCAGGATCGAGTGGATTGCCATCAAGGCTCACTCCGCCGAAGTGATTAATGATGATTTTCAGGTTGGGAATGCGGTCTGCGATGTTGGCAGCGTCTGCAAGGGTGTACTTACCGATAAGTATGTCGACGGTCTTCCCCTGTCTGGCCGTCTCTTTGAGGTCTCGAAAGAATTCTCCGGTTAGTGTTTTTTGGGTTCGTCCTGAAATCCGATAGCCCAGATAGCGATCGTCCTGACAAAGTTTGTCAAAGAGGGGTTGGAATCTGTCGGTCCCGATCACTTGGGAGAGGTTTCCGACGACGCCACGATAAAGCGCTTTGTTGTGGGCCGTTACATCTAGGTTCCATTGATTGTCGGGTAGGTGCTGTCCAGCTTGCACTACAACAACGCCATTCACCCCGTTTTTTTGAGCGATCGCCTCGTGATCCTTAGGCATGAAAGATCGATAGAGGGCGCGGCTATCTTTCGGGATCCAATAAATTCCTTCGGGCCGATCAAGGTGCCAGAGGTGAACATGGGTGTCGATTAAAGCCGGCTCATATGCCTGGATGAAGGGAGTTCCAGCGGCGAAAATCGTTAGGAGTCGGACGAGTGGTTTCTTGAGATTCTTAGTTATCATCGGGGCGTTTTACAGTGAGCTTTCCCGGGCCGGTAATCGCTGGATGTGTTTCGCCAGAAAAGAGCCCCTCGCCCTGATCGACGCCATCAATGAAGAATCCCGCGACAGTCTCGTCCGATTGCAAGAGGAGTTTGTAGAGTTTATTGGGGTCTGCACCTCCTCCGTTGACCCTAAGGCTACCAACTCCTTCAAGAGACAGCGCAGCAGTGTTAGCGATAGTATCATTTAGGTTGGCTTCGATGATCAATGAACTGTTTTCCTTAAGGTGGACATCACCAGTTCCGAAGGAAGCGTCTGCGGCTGCAACGATGTAGAAGGGTTCGTTCTGAGTTGAGTGAGCCATGAGCCCGCCTGAGAAAGTGTTGGCATTTTCAAGGCGGAATTGGTTTCGATTGACTCCATTAAAAATGAGTTTTCCGCTGCCCTTTATTGCTCCGTTAAATTTTCGGATACCATCGTGGCCGTTTGTCGAAGCTCCTCCATCAACGCTGGCATCCTCAATCAGTTCGATAGGGCCGAAGTTCACCTCTTCGGCTGTGCTTAAGATGAGGCATGAGTTCTCATGCATTATGATGCCGCCAGGAGCTTTTGGGAGCGTATTTAGATTACTTGATCCCCACAAAATCAGCTGAGAATTTTTTCTTAAAATTAAGGAGCCAGAATAGGGTTCGGGCGGACTGTTTTCCACTTGCGCAGTCAGGCCTTCGCTGATGATCACGTTTTCATTCGGACTAGGAACTTGGCCCCTCTCCCAGTTCGTGGGAATACTCCAGCTATCCCTATTTGAGGAATTGCCTTTAACCATAGTTGCTCCGAGGATTGCAGTCTTGAGGAGGAATTCATGGGGCTGAAGTGCCTTGCGGGTGAATCGGATTTCATCTAGCGCGATCGGTGTCTTATTGCCCAGACTTCCAATGCGGAGGGGATTAGTTTGCTCGCCGGGGATATTGGAGTGCGCAACTGAGGCTGCCGCAACTTTGGTCCCATCAAGGAAAAGCGCCATTTCACCCTCGCCGTTGCTGAATTCATGATTCCAAGTGATCGCGAAGTGGTGCGGTTTTTTATCGGCAACTTTCACTGCTTCGGCGAGAGCTTGGATTCGCTGGGTTCCAGAATCGTAAAAGAAAGCCATTTGTTCCTCCTTTTTGCCGCGAGCGGGCGGGCGTAAGTCGATGTGCCATCCTCTGTTATCTTCCCCTTCACCTGTCCGAGTGCCAAGAAGGAAGATGGGGCGCCGAAGTTTGTCAGCGATGAACCAACCTTCAAAAGTGTAGGAGCTCTCGGTGTCTAAGGCAAAGATCCCATTAATTTTCTCTTCCTCCCAGATTCCTAAAATCAAGGCTGAATCATTTGCTGCCTGATTAAGTGGAACTGGGTCTGGGGCTATGGCGCGCGTTCCTTTGCCTGGTCGCACTAGGCGTAATTTAATTTGCCCTGAATTATCCACTAGAGAACTTTCGGCGGCTTCTTTGTTCATTCGCCACCAGGTAGATTTTACTTTCTTCTCGTTAACTTCGACCACGGGTTCCAAATCGGTCTGCATTACCTCTTTCTCGGGTTTCGTTGGAATTGGTTCAGGATCTTGAGGATTGGGCTTTGCCTTGGGTGGGTCCTGTTTCTCGGGGAGTTTAGAAATTGCGATCCGCGGATCAATTACCTCGCGTAGTTCCTTCTTTTTAGGCCCTTTTCTAGGCTCCTTCTCTGTGAGCGATTCATTCTTTTTGATGACAACCGTTTTATCGCTTTGCGATGGTGAGGGATGGTTTTCTTTCGTCACCCAAAAAATTAATGAGGCGATGATTAAGATCGCAGCTGTGCCCAGCGCGTAAAGTGGAGTGCGAGACGGTTGCGCGCTGGCGAGCATTGTGCCGCTGTTGCTTAACTGAACGATTGTAGAGACTTGTCTGAGATCAACCAGCGCAGCTGAGTCGTGCGAGACCTGCATGTCAACTAGGCTACCACCGCTTGAAACTACAGCTTTACGGCCCTCAAAAACTTGTTCGTAAACTCGTAGGAAGTAGGGGCGGAGGGCAAGAGTAGTTGCGTCAAGATCCCGCCGGTAGGCCACAATATCAAACTCCACATGCCGAAAATCGATTTCGCGTTTTTCGACATCATAAACAGCGTAACGCGAGCTCAAGTCGTCTGAATTTCGGGGTTCTCCGACCGATCCTACGTTGATGATATATCGTTTTTCCGCATCAAGTCCGCAAGTCGTATCCAAAAGTTCTTGGACCGACCCGTCTGCGGATAGCTCGAACATTTTGGGCAAGTGAGTATGCCCAACAAAGGTCGCGAAGTGTTTATTTGCAGCAAAGTTCTCTTTCGCTATTTCGACATTGTCAATGTAGTCGAAACGCCCTGGTTCTGCGATTTCTGCGTGCACGAATAGCAATTCTCCCGCTTCGATGGCGAGCGGAACCGAAGAGAGGAATTGCTTCGCGTCAGGTGAGAGTTCCGTAATAGTCCACTCGATTGCTTGTCGGGCGTGATCGTTAAAAATGGAATAATCCATCATGCCGACGGCTGCAGCATCGTGGTTTCCGAGCACAAAGTGATCGGTGACGGATCTAACTGCCTCGAGCACTTCGGCTGGCTTGGGTCCATACCCCACAACGTCGCCGAGACATACGATTACGTCGACTCTCTGCGAGCGGATATCCGCAAGCACTGCTTCCCACGCTCGGATATTGGCGTGGATGTCTGAGACAATGGCGTATCGCATAGCATCAAACCTGAATCGCCCCGCCGGAGCGATTCAGTTCCGGAGATTAGCAGATTGAGCGAACAAGTCCCCACTTATTTCGATGAAAACTCCGCTTTTTCAACAGTTAATTTGTGGCTAGGTTTTGGCTTGCATCGCTTATGGGCTTGGAGGAAGCATCACATTTAATTTCCGAGACCCGCCTCCATCTCGGAGCGGGCCTTTTACGTGAAAACTTTCATTCTGGCGCGAATTAGCCCTAACCATCAATTTGCAAAATAACGTAGTTGTTTAGGATCTCGAGCGGAGAATAATGAAATAGCGTCGCATAAATACACGATTTTGACGCCCTTTCACTAGTTTGCTGCTTTCTGTCAGGGTTAATATTGAAAATAAGGCCTCAATCAGAGAATTCAGAAAATGAACAGAATACTCATCTGCATGAGACTCATTTCGGGGGCTGTATCTCTCGCCACGCTTGGTGCCCTCATCAACCGAAATTATTCCGGCGGGCTCGCTAGCCAAACTTGAAAGATTAGAAGAATAAACCAAGTTTACAAAGGCATAATCTACACTTGTGAAATACCTCAACACTATCTTTATCTCTTTGCTGCTGAGCCCCACTCTGGTTGCGCAAAGTACTGACGACAATTATTGGGCCTATCAGCCTGTGCAGAAAGTCTCTGTTCCTCCCGTCAAAGATTCGTCAACCCGCAACCCGATTGATGCCTTCATTTTTGCCGGGCTTCGTGAAAACGGGATAAAGCCAAATGAACGGGCGGACAAAGTCCGGTTACGTCGAAGGCTCTCGTATGACCTGACTGGACTGCCCCCCGAGAAAAAGGAAATGTCCTGGCAAGAGTTGGTGGATCACACATTAGACTCACCTCGTTTTGGTGAAAAGATGGCTTCCCATTGGCTCGACCTAGTCCGCTATTCTGAGACCAATGGCTTTGAGCGTGATAGCGCAAAACCTGATATCTGGCGTTACCGCGACTATGTCATTAAATCTTTTAACGAGAATAAACGCTATGACCGTTTCATTTTGGAGCAGTTAGCGGGCGACCAACTTCCCGATAAGACCCTTGATAGCTGCGTCGCCACTGGATTTATGGCGCTCATGCAGCGAGATGACGAACCAGCGGATCGCCCCCAAGCTCACGCTGATCGAATTAGTGATATCGTTGATGTCGCTTCTGAGGCCTTCATGGGCACAACGATGGGGTGTGCTAAATGCCACGATCACAAGGTTGATCCAATTTCCCAGGCCGACTATTTTTCGATGATGTCGTTTTTTGATGGTGTCAGGCAGGATCTGTTTAAATCGGCAAACCATACTTGGAATGACCCCGAAGTGATTCGAAAGCGCGAAGAAGAAAAACAAGTTAATCGGGGGCAGATCGAGGAGCTTTGGGGGAAAGTTGATCGTCAGTTATTGGAGCCCTACTTGAAGCGCTCAAAGAATCCCCGCGATATCAAAACCAGTTGGGTGTTTTTGCCGAAGGTGCCTAAAGCTCCGGGGTGGTCGCTCCCATCATTCGATGCAGATGGCGCAGGTTTCAAGAAGCTTGATAAAGTGCCCCGCAACAAGATGGTGACTCTCCGTTCGGAGTTTGGGCTTCAGGAAATCCCCAAGCAATTCCTAGTTTACCTCAAGGGTGAGTTACAACATCTCCAGATTTTCATCAATGGTGCACCGGTTCACGAGGGAGTGATTGAGAAAGTTCATGGTGAGATCTTCGTGCCACTTCCGATCGAAGAGCTGACGACCGGTAAAAATGTCATTGGAATCATCACTAAGTTTAATCGGAATCGTCCTGAGATTAAAATTACTCGGGAGCCCGTGCACGACCTCAATGGCGATCAATTCGCTTCTATCCACTCTGGAATGATCGCGCGTATTTTCGGAGATGATTTTGGTTCTAAAATGAAGCCGTTACAGCAGAGGCGGCGTGATCTTGAGCGACCGATCCAAGGGGTTCGCTATCATGGTGTTCACGAAGAAGGGCAAGTTGCCGCGCCAAGGATTCATACTCGAGGCAGCGTGCACGCACAGGGCGACGAAGTTCCTATTGCTTTTCCCGC
>Ga0315321_10000922_pt1 | contig 22366 bp, 18 predicted proteins | sample M180m21515metaG_FD_203464 | JGI IMG/M metagenome (GOLD analysis project Ga0315321, IMG submission 203464) | Ammonia-oxidizing marine archaeal communities from Monterey Bay, California, United States - M1 80m 21515 | ecosystem: Environmental > Aquatic > Marine > Intertidal zone | place: USA...
ATCTGGGTGTGCGACAGCTCGACCGAAGCCGAGACCGACGCACCAATCGACGCTTCCCCGGAGACTCCCGACGCCTTGTGGGTCCCCTCCGACTTTCCGCTGCCCCCCACGGAGCCCCCACCCTTCACCTTGAAGACGGACTGAAAGCGCGGGGGGTTGGTGTCAGGGATTGGCTCCACCCGGAAGGTGAGGTTGAACACCCCACCGAATGAATAGCCAACAGTCTCTCCACCGTCCTTCTGCGCGCCCGTGCGCGTCGCTTGCAGCCCCACAGAGTCTTCGGTGACCGACGCACCTCCTTGCGTCGCGACCGTCGCCCCTCCCAAGGTGGTGTTGCTCGTACCGATGTTCCCCGAGACCGTCTCTCCATCGAAGCCCCCACCGACCGCAGTAGACTGCTTGTCGACAACCACAGTGTCGTCGCCGTCAGCGATGGTGTTGGTCGTGGTCAGCTGATGCGACACTTGGAGACCGTCGTTGCCAAACGAGCCCTTCGTCGAGTTGTCGACGGTACGGGCCTCGGTGAGGCCGCCCGTGCGCTCCGACTGGGTCTCGCTCCGGCCCCGCTGGGCGCTCAGCTGCCCCCCCGAAAAGCCCACCTGGGTGGTGTCGGTCGATGTTCTGGAGGAGGCACTCTTTCCGTCGTCGCGAGTCTCCTCGATAGTCGTGGACTCGGTGGATGTGTAACCGGCGCTCGTGATGCCCGATGAGCTCTTCGAGGTGACGGCGACGCCATCCGTGACGCGGTCGACCGCCTTGAGCTTTGCGGCGTCCACCCCGACTGCACCAGCCGCAGCTTCGATGTCGTCCAGGGAGCTTGCTGTGTCGATCTGCTGCCGAAGCGCACCGAGCGCCGTATCTTCCGCGATGACTTCCGCCTCCAGCGTCGCCACACGGCTGCTGTCACCCGTGCTCCGGGCCTGCTCCAGAGCGCTTCGCTTTTGTTCAAGCGCCACCTCACGGCCCACAAGCGCGCTCCGCAGTACATCCTGGTTTACTGCAACGGTGGCGGACTCATCCACCGAGAGCGTCTGATCTGCCAGGCTGGTGGTCTGGGACTCCGACAGGAGGCCTCTCTGCATCGAACCGCTGTGAGACACCACATCAGCGGTCCCCGGAGCCCCTGCCGTGGCGGTGGTGTTCGAAACCGAGAGCTGACTGCCGCCACCAGGCAAGGTGACTGCGTCGAACTCAGCGGTGGACAGCTCACCATTCAACGCGCGCGGCTGTAGACCACTCGCCCAGGGCCCGCTCTCGCTCGTGGAGCCATCGGCGACCGCCATCGACGACGGAAGCTGAGCTTGACGGGTGGCGTTGCTCGGGTCGCTGCCCCGCGTTTTTCCCGCCTCGAGATCTGCATCCAAGGCGACCATCCGTTCTTCTTGCTTGTGGTATTTCTTGCCCATGGAAAAACCTCGATAGAACGGAGTACAGCGTCACCGGCTTAGATGTCTCGACCGCTCAGGTCGCTTGCTTCGCGCGTGCTAGCGCGGAGAATCTTCACAATGAAAGTGTAGCTGCTTTAGTCTGCAGCAATTGGCTCAGGCCGGGCGCAGGTGAGAGAGCCACTGACCAGACAGCTCGGGCTGTGCCCATTCGCCGCCCCCTACCGTCTCATCATCGATCACATATCCTCGCCCTCCTACTTAGAACCACGGACTTAGGAACACGGGGTCGCTGGACCCACTTGTGCTGGTCTTCCATGCCTCGACCGAGCACCTGCCACACATCCACCTTGTTGTCGAGTGAAGCGGACTATCTGTACGTATTGGCCTTCGATGAGACGGCGTTTCTCCGGTCCTGGAAGACGTTCGCCCGTTGGCGTTGCCGAGCTTGGTGATGGCCCAGTCGTCGATCGGTGGCAAGGAGGTCTGGGCAGTCGGGCGCATGCTTCGGAACCACTGTCCCAGGGCATGGTCCGAGCCCAAGGAGCTGGAGACGACCCCAATGCCGATCGCACTTCTCGCCCTGTTGCAAGCCACATCGACCGCCGGCGCTGCACGCCATCCCATCTGCAAGCAAGACCTTTCGACCGTGAACATCGCGCCCATCCACGGGCTCCTCGCCCCCCCGGCCGACGCCGAGGAGCGTGCACTGCGCCCCGGTCTGGTGAGCGTTCAAGCAGATGTGTGTCGCTGCCTCCCGCGCCGTCGACGGCACCAGCCTGACGGAGTCCTGGCGCGGCTGCACATCGCACCGAACCGGGGAGAGGTCCGGGTGAGCTACCAGCTGCACACGAATGCAGAGCCGGCCCGCGCGGTGGGTCGAATGCAGGCCTGTCTCGGTATGCCCACGCTGCTGGTGGAGCCAATGCCCTACCGAAGCGACATGCTCGACGGAGACGGACAACCGCTGGACGAAGTGCTGGTCTACCCACTGCTTCTCAAGCTCACCTATGAGTAGGCGGATCAACGGCGCAGCTGTCCGCTGCGGCGGGCCCCACGCAAACCGGCGAGTGCAACCCCTCACAAATCAAACCGGGCCACACTCCTCCCAGGTGTCTGAGATCTAATGCGGCACATCCATGCTGGAAGATCCCACCCATGCCCGTCGAGATAGAAGCCGTCAAAGCGTTCAAACGCGCATGGGTGTAGATTTCCCACTGACCGATGGGAGTGGGCTTCTCGGCCTGTAGACACGGCGGTCGGATGCCAGAGGCCGGAAAGCGGTCGCTCAAAGCCTCGCTGACAAGCGCGGTCACCAAGTTGCTCGCCCGGCGCCCAGATCTTGTGTTGGTCAAGGTGGCACGAAAATCGGTTTTTAAGAAGGAGCTGAAGTACTTCCGTCGAAACCGCCGACGGATGAGATACGCAGCTCTTGGCGCCCGGAACCTGCCCATCGGGTCGGGCGTGGTTGAGGCGACCTGCAAGTCCCTGGTCTCTGTCCGGATGAAGCGGGGCGGAATGCGCTGGGGTCAGCCCGGCGGCCAAGCCGTCCTGACCCTCCGAGCGCTACGACAATCGGGAATCGGGAATCGGGAATCGGGAATCGGGAATCGGGCCAATTCGACGCGGCATGGGACGCCCTCTATAGGGACCGCGTCGGGGAGGTCGTCACACTGCGAGAAAGCGTTGTGGACCAACACTTGAGGGTGGCGGCGTGATGGTCAGAGCGAGATTTGCACCCATCGCGCATTCAAGCAAAGAGCCCGCTTAAGGAACCCGCGCACTCGCGATGGTAGCAGAACCAGAGAGCCGAGCCACTCTTCCGTTGACTCAGGGTTCTCCAGTAGTCTATCCTGTATCCTGAAACAAGATGTATCGGAGTTGAGAGGAGTACAGTAATGAGTCGCCGACAGAATGAGGTTCAACAGGCCAGTGAGCCACAACGCTCCCATCCCCATAATCGCACAGCAACAGAGCCTACACTCCAGCGGCACACATTAAAGGACCCGCTTCAACAATCTACATTGCAAACCCGGTTTCAGCGCTACACTCTCGGTGAGATTCAGTGCGACGCGGGTGAGTCCGCGGGCAACAGTGCGGCGATCCATCGCACCGCCGGAGAGGGGCTGCGTGGGTCCTCCGGCTCACTTCCCCACCTTGACATCATCCAGCACTCCTTCGGCAGCCACGATGTGGCCCACATACAGGCACACACCGGCAGCGCTGCTGCAAGTGCAAACGAGGCGATGGGTTCAGAGGCGTATGCCACCGGAAACCATGTCGCATTCAAGTCTTCCTCTCCATCCCTGCACACCGCGGCCCATGAGGCGGCACACGTCGTACAGCAGCGAGCGGGTGTATCCCTCAAGGGGGGCGTCGGTCAGGTCGGGGACAAGTATGAGCGACACGCCGATGCCGTGGCAGATGCTGTGGTGCAGGGCAGGAGCGCGGAGAGTCTGTTGGGACCAGTGGGCTCTTCGGAAAGCACGGCGGTCCAGGCAAGCGACGTGACAGGAAGGACCCTCCAGAGAGTTATCGGGGACGAGCCAGGCGAGTCGAGCCCCAACATGCCGGCCAGCGGGATCAAAGCTGACAACGCGATGAAGGACCTCGACGCCCGCATCAACCAGAAGCACCAGCTGTTCGAACAAATCAAGGATGCGGAAGGACGTACCGAATTTACGAAGCTGACCGATGAGCGCAGCGGGAAGGCAAACGAGTCGGGCCACTTCTGGTCACTCTCCGAAAAGGACGCCAAAAGGTATGATACGGATGGGGCACTGTCCGGCGAATATCAGGCGAAGCATGAGACTGAAGAGAGCGGCCGTATGATGGCTCAGACGAAATATCACGTGGGTGCGATTGAGCTCATTCGTGCGTTGATGACGAAAGAAAACTATGAAAAGCGACGGGAAGAAGAGGGGACCAAGGGCAACGCCAACTACAAAGCAGACGAAAATGAAAGACTGCCCCCAACGCCAAATGAACGGGGTAAAGATGGGCACGCCCAGATCCAGAAGGACCCGGAAGATAACTTGGTGTACACACACTTCAGGAGCGAAAACGGTGGAGTGGACAACCAAAAACCAGACTTCTTCCCGCGTGCCTGGGGCGTGAGCTCGGAGAATTTCGCCACAGACTTGGGCGCTCAGATGGTGCCAACTTGGACCCATGGCGCCGTGGGACACGGAAAGTTCGACGAGACGGTGCAGATAACATACGAACTCAAGGCCTTCACCGAGGCTGCGAATAAGACCACGGCAATGCTCAACGATACCGGAGACACACAGCTCAGCAGCGTTGACCAGTCCCCATACCCGTTGTCGAAGAACCGTTACTTCGGCGGCATCAACATAAAGCATGCTTCGAATAAGTGGAGCAAGGGTGTCCAAGCACAAAAATTCGTTGTGGACGATTATAGGAAGAGAGCAGTCGCTGGCACGATGAAGAGCGAAGCCCAACAAGAGTATCTCAACCAATACGAAGAGAGATCGAACGAGGGCAGTGAGCTCATGAAAATAGCCCGCAAAGAGGTGATCGTTGTGTTGGACGACTGGACAAAAGGTTGGATGAAGGGCGACTAGTACTGGTACTAGTACCTGGAGATAGTACCTGGAGCTAGTACCTGGAGCGACGACGTTGACCGCAGAGTCAAGGATGAGCTGGACGCCCTGTTCCTCACCTTGGAGGACTGGGTGGGGGACGTGCCGTTTACGATGTTCGAGAACCCACTGCTGCCCCACCCCTGCGGTTATCCCGGAGACAATGTCCTCGTTCAACGGGTCCTGTTCAAGGTGGAGGCCTGGTCTGCCCCGGACATCGGCGGGATCGCACGTGGCTTCTTCAGCGGTGACCAGAAGGGCTGGACGACAAAGCCGAAGCTCGTGCTCGACTTCGCTGACAACTTGCCCCCTTGTCTGTCCAGACGTCGTCGCGCAGCGGGCCGGTTTGGCAACAAGCGTGGCACCAGAGATGCCCAGAAGTATCGGGGGCGCGGGCTGGTACAGATCACGGGCAAGGACAACTACGAGAAGCTGTCGACTCTGCTCAAGAGAGCGAAGCGCTATGCCGAGGTTCTGAGCAAGGGCGGTCTCTGGAAGAAGCTGTTTGAGCCTGCTCCAGCACCAGCCAATGGATCTGGGCTTGCCTCAGGATGGGGACTGGGCGCCTTCCCGATGCCGTAGAGGCGTCGACACAGAAGCCTCCCACGCGTCTCAACCGAACGCGAAACGGTTCTCCCAACTAGCTATCTCGGCACCAGCGCACTACGAGCACCTGATAGAGCTCGATTCGCTCTGTGCACACAGCATAGCCGCGAAACCCACAGACAGACGGTAAAGCTGAAGAGCCGCAGGTGGGCTGGGAGACTTCTGAACGCAGGCTTGAACTCTACTTCTTCGTGACTTTCACTGCGGGGTGGGTGTCGAGAAACGCGATGCACTCGTCCACGGAGTCGACGATTGTGAGGAGACCATCGTAGGTGCGGCCACCGGCAAGCTCTTTGAGTAAGGGGTAGACGGGCTTTTCTTGGGTCCAGTAGTCCCGATCGAAGAAGACCATAGGACTAATGACGCCGAGCGAACCGTAGTGGTTCTGGCAGGCGTCCTGGAAAATTTCCTGGATTGTGCCCGCCGAGCCAGGGGCAAACACGAGGCCGCCTTGGCACAGGCTGATGAGGCCGTCCTCCCGGACGCTGTTGGCGAAGTACTTTGCGATGGCGGATGAAAAGAGATTCGAGGGCTCGTGGCCGTAAAACCAGGTGGGCACCCCGAGGCTGTCGCATCCCGTGGTGTGGCGCGCCTTCACGTCGAGGGCCGTGTCGAACCAGCCAACGTCGCGGTAGGTGGGGGCGTGGGAGAGGGTCTTCACCGCCGCCCCGAGGTCGTTGGCAGAGCGCTCCGCCAGATAGGCCCCAAGGTTGCCGGCCTCCATCGCCCCGGGTCCCCCTCCGGTTGCGACGAAGTGACCACTCCTCTGGAGCTTCCACCCCAGCTCCGCAATGGTTGCGAAGCGCGGTTCGTCGCGACGCATGGAGTGCCCGCCCATGATGCCCACCGTGCGCCGCAGCCGGTTGTCTTGCGTGAGGTAGTCCGTCAGGGCCACGTTGATGCTGTGGTCGTGGAGGCGGTGGGCAAGGGCTCCCACGATGTCGGTGCGCCGCTCGGCTTTGTAGTGGCGGTAGATCGCCCCGTCGCGAGCCTGAGAAAAGAAGGTGTGGTGGTGACCCGGCTGGTAGCCCTCAAGCAGCTCCTCTGCGGTGTAGAGCGACGAGCGGAAGGCCTTGTAGGGGAGGTCGGGCAGGACAGGAAAGACCATGCCTCCGTGCCGCACGATGTGGGATGCATCGTCGGGAGTCAGGCGACAGCCAAGGAAAAAGGCCCCGTCGAGGGCAGAGCTGTGGAGCCACGCGGAGTGGGCGCGAAGATCGAGGTCAACGAAGACTGCGTCGGTGAGGTCGAAGGTGCCGGACTTTGCGGCATTCAGTCGGTCTTGGCCTTGAATGAGCATCGGGTCGGCTCCGGGTGTGGGAGAGAGTCCCTATCCGGTGGTCCGCGAATAGTGAAGAGTAGGGGGCTTCGAGTCGTGCGCTGGTGAGCTGGCGATAGGGAGAAACGAATTCCCAGGAGCAACAAATAAGTTCGGCACGGCATTCTACAGACATTGGCCGAAGTGGGCGTCTTGCCCAACCCCCTCGTACCCCCATCTTTGAACGATTTGTAGCCCCGACTCAATACTGGGAGGCGAGCAGGAAATTACGGCAAAATTCTCGGTCGGATATCGTTTTGCCTTCGGCGGCATGGAAGGGCGGCGTCAATTGGGCCACGGCCAGAACCCTATTTCCCAATGCCATCGCCAATTTGAATCGCAACTGCATGACAGGGGGTCCAGAGCTTCCGACGCTTCCCCAGCGCCTAAAAATAGATCAGAGATTTTTGACTTGGGCTGTGACGGACGCGTTTGGCCTCAAACCAACTGGACAGACCGACACGGCGTCGGTCTCTCAAGGAGAATCCGATGTCCGTCCGTCCCCTGCCCATCAGCTTCCTTCCTGTTCTCTTCCTCACTCTTTCCAACACCGCCGAGGCGAGCGTCTGGCTGGCGGACCTAGAGGTGACGGAAATCACTGGGGAGCGCGTGCACGAAGAGGTGCGGTCTACCTGCATGAAGTACGCCTATGAGCAGCTCGACTCCCACACCTGGGCCCAGACCTGCGTGGAGTACAACACGCTCCTTCGCGACACCTATCAGAACCGCTACACCGTGACCGTCACAAACCGTGTCGACGACACCGCGCGCAGTCCTGAGGCCCGCCTCTTCCTGCCCCTCGGGGCTGAGGTGGTCTCGGTCGACCACCCCGACTGTGTGGCCGGGCCGACCATCGCCGCCCAGACCGGCTTGGTTGAGTGCTTCTTCGACGACATCAGCCCCCGGCAGTCGATCACCTTCACGGTGGTGACCACCGCCCCCGAGCTGCACCCCTACACCTATGCCCGCGGCATGGACGACTCGACTGCTACGGTCATGGTCTTCAGCCTGTCGCCCGACTGGGACATGACCAACAACACGGCATCCGCGTCCGCTGACTGAGGCCAGCGGCTTCATGGGCGACGTGGACGGACTGGTGAACAGCTCCTGCGCACGAGGCGAACGCCAAAGCCCGCCGCAGTGAAGTCGGAGTCGGAGTCGGAGTCGGAGTCGGAGTCGGAGTCGGAGAGCTCATGCCGGTGGTCGAGGCGCGCGATCCAATAGCTACCTCAGTAGTCTAGTCGCCACAGAGACGCGCCCGGCGACCAGAATGTCTGACTCCAGCTCGCCGAAGGTCATCGGCGTCTTGGACGTGCTCTAATCGGGACTCTCTTAGTGTGTCGCGCATGACAGCCAAGGTCGCTTTGTATAGGTTTCTTCCTCACAAAGTTGCGTCCCGGAAGGTGGACAGTAGGGAGAATCCTTGAAGAAGTCCGAAGTCATACAGTTCGCATCCCGCCTGAAGAAGCTCCTCGCGTCCAAGGAGCCCGCAGAGGTCGAGCAGGGGATCGCCCTGCTGGAGGCCCTGGAAGAACCTGCGGTCTTCGACCGCTTGTTGGAGGGCATCGAGTGGTCGGTTCGCGGCCCGGCGGTGGCGAAGTGCAAGTGGCTGCAGGGCGGACTCTCCAACGCGGGTGCTCTTCAGGCCCTGCTGTGGCGAGTCGCCGCTCTCGCGCCGGAAGGCAGTCGGGACGCGCCGGAGCGGGCCCAAGTGGAGGAGATCCCGAGCTACCAGGCCCCGCCTGCCCACGGGTCGGGCTGGCTGACCCGCTACCCGAACCTCCAGACGGTGAACCTGCAGCTGAAGGACTCCAAGAAAGACGAGGCAGCGGCAGCCGAGCTCTCGTTGCCCGACCAGGTCACCGCCCTCAACCTCATCGTGGCACCCCCCTTCAGCACCGAGGCCCTGGGCTCCCGCCTCCTCGCGGATCTGTCGGGGCTCGCTGGGCATCCGGCTCTGAAGACCCTGGTGGTGAACCGGGTCAACCCCCAGCTTCTGGAGCAGATCTCCGGTCTCGTTGGCCTCGAGGCGCTCTCCATCCGGCTGATGTTCACCCAGCTCGATGCCGCCGCTCTGGCTCCGCTGGCCAAGCTCAGTGGGCTGAAGAGGCTCCACATCGAGCTGTGCGCGCGCACCACCAATGCGCGTGGCCGCGGCAGCATGGGCACCGTGTCGGCCAACATGCTCCTCGACCTCTCGCCCCTGTCCGCGCTGCCTCTGGAGGAGTGCAAGTTCATCAGCTGGGGCTGTGTGCAGCATGGCGACGCCAGTGCCAGCGCCGCGCCGCCTCCGCGGCTGGCGGCCAGCATTCGCTGGATCGCGCCGACACCGCGGGAGTGGAAGCTCGGCTGGCAGGAGACCCATGCCTCCCTGTCGGAGGTGGTGGTCTCGCTGGAGAAGAAGGCCGGCTCCGAGCTCGGCGCGGTCTGGCCCACCGTCGATCTGTCGCCGCTCGGAAAGCTCGCTCAACTCAAGCGGCTGGCTCTGATGGGCCCCGCCTTCGGAGGGGTCAGCGGGCTCGGCGGGATCCAGGCCTGCACCGGCCTGGAAGCCTTGTCCCTGGTCGACTTGTGCGGTCTCAGCGACCTCTCCGCGCTGGCAGGTATGAGCGCGCTGAAGGCACTGCAGCTGCACGGCATCGCCGCCACGGCCCTGAGCGGCGTGGAGGGCTGCACTGCAGTGGAGCAGGTCCAGCTGTCCCGCTGTAGCGCGCTGGTCGACGCCACGGCCCTGGCCGATGCCCCCATGCAGCGGGCACAGGTCGAGAAGTGCACCGCCCTCAAGCCCAAGCCCAAGGGCGCGGACATGAGCGGCGCCAAGCTCGACGCCTGGAAGAAGAGCCTCGCCCGGGAGCGGGCCCGGCTGCTGAAGGCCGCTGCCAAGGCCGCCCCAGCCCCGAAGGCCGGTGCCTCCAAGACCAAGACCACCCGGGCGCCCGCGAAGAAGAAGAAGAAGGGGCCGAGCCCCCGCACGCTCATGCGCCCCATCGCCAAGGCCCTCAAGGAGCGCTCGTGGACCGAGCAGCTAAGCGCCGTCGACCAGGCCCGAGAGCTCGCCAACGCCGAGGTGTACCAGCTGCTGCTCGACGGCGTGTCTGTAGATGACGAGGGTGTCATCGTCGCCAGCAAGCGCTTTGGCGGCTCCGAGCAGGACACCAGCTTCCGGACCTGGTCCATGGTCAGCCTGCTCGCCGACTCCACCCACGACGCCCACGCCGCCCTGCGCGACAGCGTCCGCAAGATCAGTCTGGAGTGCTCCTCGCAGGTTCCGTCCCAGGACCAGACTCTGCCGAGACTTCCCGCGCTGGCGGGCTTGTCCAAGCTCGAAGCGCTCTCGATCACGGGGTGGGCGCAGACGGACCTCTCCGCCCTCCCGTCGATGGCGAGTCTCCGCTCGGTCGTGGCCCAGGGAAGGGTGCAAGGACTCGCCCAGGTAGCCGCCGTGCCCGGCCTTCGCTCGCTCACGCTCTCCAGATCGAACGGCTTGGGGGACCTCTCTGCGTTGGCCGGACATGCCAGCCTGCAGTCGCTGAGCCTTGAGCGCAGCGACGTGACGGCACTGCCAGAGCTGCCCGCCCTCACTGCGCTGAATCTCAAGGACTGCAGCCAGCTGGCCGCCATCTCCGCCTTGGCAGCCAGCCCGGAGCTCGAGAGCGTCGAGCTCAGGAACAATCCCTCCCTGAAAGACGTCTCCGCCCTCCAGGACCTTCCGAAGCTCGCTCGGGTCGGTCGGGTCGAAGCCTACCGAGAGACCAAAGTCCACCTGGATGGACTGGGCGCCCCCGACCTCTCACCGCTGATGGGGGTCCTCCAGCGCATTCAGCTCGACCACCTTCACCTGCACCGCGGCGGTGTGCGGAAGCTACCGGAGCTGGAAGGGCTCTCTGGTCTGAAGGGCCTCCGCCTCGCCTCCCTTCCCGAGCTGGTCTCCCTCGCGGGGGCCTCTGGCCCGGCGCTGGTCGACTTGCAGCTCTCGGAGCTGCCGAAGCTCACCGCCCTCGACGGCATGGGCGCGTCCATCACCGAGCTCTACCTGTATCGGCTGGCGCTGAGATCGCTCGCTGGGGTCGAGGGCCTGAGCGGCCTGACCCGTCTTCGGATGCGCTCGCTGCCTAGCCTAGCCTCCATCGCGGCCCTGGCAGCGACGACCGCACTGGAGTCGCTCGAGCTGTGGAAGGTCCCTGCGCTCAGCGACCTGTCCCCACTGGCCAAGCTCGCCAGCCTCCGCAAGATCGACATGCGGGAGGCCAGCGGCTTGACCGATGTGTCGCCTCTTGGCGGCCTGCCGGCCCTCGAAGAGCTGCGCCTGCGCGAGTGCGGCGGCATCTCCGACCTGTCCCAGCTTGCCGGCAGCACCTCCCTGCAGACGCTGATGATGCCCAAGTGCGAGGCCGTGTGGGACCTCTCTCCGCTCGCCGGCCTTCCGGCCCTGCAGACGCTCAACATCTTCAACTGCGACAAGGTCACCGACCTGTCCGTCATCGCCGACTTCCCGGCCCTCAAGAAGCTGCACGTCAACCGCAACGCGCTGCGCAAGGAGGTCAATGAGCTGGCAGCGGCCCGACCTGAGCTTGAGATCCGTGGCGAGTACTGATGAATGAGGACCTGATCACCCATGGGGCCAAGCTGGATGCGCAGGGCCTGGGCGCGCTGCTGACCAGCCTCTTCGATGCCAACCTCAAGCTGGAGGAGGACACCGCAGAGCGGCCCACCCCCATCTGCATCTGGGGCACCCACGGCATCGGCAAGACCCAGCTGGCGGCCTCCTACGCCCGCGAGCGCGGCTGGGACGTCGCCTACTGCGCTCTGGCCCAGTTCGAGGAGATGGGTGACCTGCACGGCCTGCCCGTGAAGCTGCCTGGAACCGACGGCCAGCCCGGCAAGACCGCCTACCTGGCGCCCGACTGGGTGCCCACCGAGGCGGGTCCCGGGCTGTTGCTCATCGACGACTTCAACCGCGCCGACGACCGCATCCTCCGCGGCATCATGCAGCTGCTCCAGAACTACGAGCTGTTCAGCTGGTCGCTGCCGCCCAAGTGGCAGATCGTGCTCACCGCCAACCCCGAGGGCGGGGACTACTCGGTGACCCCGCTCGACGACGCCATGCTCACCCGGATGATCCACGCGACCATGGTCTTCGACGTGCGCGCCTGGGCCGCCTGGGCCACCCGAGCCGGTGTCGATTCCCGGGGAATCGCCTTTGTGCTCACCTACCCCGAGGTGGTGAACGGCCAGCGCACCACGGCCCGCTCCCTCACCCAGTTCTTCGGGCACACGCGCCGCTTCGACGACCTGTCGGCCCACGTCGAAGTGATCTACCGCATCGGCCTGGGCTGCCTGGATGCGCCGGCGGTGGCCTCATTCATGGCCTTCGTCAACGGCGAGCTGGGCCACCTGCTCGACCCCGAGGAGGTGCTCGACGCCGTAGACTTCGAGCCCATCCGCGCGCGCATCCTCGAGCTGGCCGGAGGCGAGGACGGCAGCCGGCGCATCGACCGCCTGTCCACCCTGTGCACCCGAGTGGTCCTCTTTGTGTGTGCCGACGGCTACGAAGAAGGCCCCCGGCATCGAGAGAATCTCGTTCAGATGCTGCTCATGGAGGAGATCCCCACCGATCTGAGGTTCAGCATCCACCGCGATCTCTCCGCCCGAGGACAGGTCGACATGGTCCGGGACAAGCGCTTGGCTCGCCTCGTGCTCGCCGGCATGGGATGAGCGCCAAGGCGGCCGACGAGCTGGGGCGGTGTGTGGTCGCGCTGCTCCTCAAAGAGCCCTTCTACGGCCACCTGCTGGGCGGTGTGCCGCGCCGATTGGATGCGACCACGGCCACTGCGGCGGTGGTGCTGCGGGCGCGCCACATCGAGCTGGTGGTCAATCCGCACTTCTTCATGAAGGTGCTGCGCAAGCGCACCGAGCGGGTGGCCGTGCTCAAGCACGAGGTGCTGCACATCGTGCTGCGGCACCTGTACCGGATGCGGCGGGAATTCCACCATCCCCTGCGCTTCAACATCGCGGCCGATCTCGTGGTCAACCAGCTGGTGGCCCCGTGGAAGCTGCCCAAGGGCGCGATTCTCCTGTCGACCTGGCCCGAGCTCAAGCTCAAGACCGACCAGACGCTGGAGTGGTACTACCGCCGGCTCGAGGGCACGTCGCTCGGCCAGCAGGGCGACGGACACGGCGCCAGCCACTGCGACCACGGCGGCTGGGCCATTCACGGGGCCGCGGGCGGCGGCCTCTCTCAGGAGCCGCTGTCACCAGCGGAGGTGGATGCCCTGGAGGGGGCGTCCGAAGCCTGGATCCAGCGCGCGGTGCAGCGAACCGGAGTGAAGGGCATCGGCGCCCTGCCGGGCACAATCCGCGCGGCCATCGACCAGTGGGCGGCCCGCCGCAAGCCGAAGGTGGACTGGCGGCGGACTCTGAAGATGTTTGCCCAGAGCAGCCGTCGGACCCGCATTCGCACCACCCGGCGCCGCGAGAGCCGGCGCTTTGAGGTCGAAGAGGGCCTGCCGCGTCCACCCGGAACCCAGCTCAAGCGCTTCGAGAAGCTCGCGGTGGCGGTGGACACCTCGGGCTCCATCTGCGAGCAGTCCCTCGCCGCCTTCTTCGCCGAGATCTACGGTCTCTGGCGACAGGGCGCCGAGATCACCGTAGTCGAGTGCGACGCCGCCATCGGTCAGATCTACCCCTACGACGGGTACTTGCCCGCGGTCGTGACCGGTGGCGGGGGGACGGCCTTCGAGCCGGTCTTCGCCTGGCTGCGGTCTCAGCACGGCTTCGACGGACTCATCTACCTGACCGATGGCATGGCGCCCCCCCCTGTCAGCCGGGTGTACTGCCCCGTGCTGTGGGTGCTGGAGCCCGGAGGAACGCGCGCGGGATGTCGTCCCGGGCGGGTGGTGGAGCTTTCTGGCTTGGATGTGGGATCGGCCTGAGCAGGGGTACAGAGGACACCCTCGAACTGGTGGGACTACCAGAGAGGGAGCCGCATCCAGGACTCAGCCCCAAACCGCCGTCATGCGGTACTCGCAGTTGGATGGACCGCGCACCATGCGCACCGGCGAGCTGCAGTCCGGGAAGGGGAAGTCCCAGTGCAGGTGGGCTGGATCGTTGGAGATGAGTCCCGTGTCGCGTGCTTCGAAGTTCAGGCGGAAGCCTGACCGCAGGTTCGATGCATCGAGGATCTGGCTCATGGCAAGCGTGAAGGTCGCGCTCTGTCCATCGGGGATGGTCTGTGTATGGGTCTCGGCGGTGCGGTGCCCGGTGACCTTCATTTGGATGTCGTCGCTGGTGAACATCTCCGCCGAGCTGACTACGGTAAGGGTCATCGACAGAGTCGGGTTCTTTCTGGACAGAGCCGTGCGCGCGTGCTCACGCGTACTTTGGGAGGCCGCGATGTGGATCGCTCGGAAGAGCACATCCGGCGACAGAGCCATCGCCGCTTCAGCGGACGGAATCTCCATGTTGTTCCGCACGGCATTGACGGCAATCTCACCGTGGAGCATCGAGGGGATCTCGTCGGTCTCGGAAGAGGAGACCTCCCCCCCCGAGCCCGAGCCACGGCTGGAGATGTCGAGACTCCACGGCACCGACCAGTTGTGGCTCTGCAAGTGAGCGACGGCCCCTCCGTGCTTCGTGGCCCAGGAACCAGTGAACTGGTCGCTGCCCTCCACTCGCGTCAGGACTGCCCCCCCTTCTTCCCGGGCTGCGTCGAAGCTGGGCTGATCTCGGGTATTGACCTGGGCGGACCGCCGCTGCTGGGTCAGCAGCTGGGGAGTGGCGTAGAACGGAGCCGGTGCGGCAGCGGTGAGCTCACCGCCACTGCTTCGGTACTGGGCATCGCGAACGGAGGACACTGAGCTGCTCTTACGCAGAACCTCGGCCCCATCCTTGGAGTAGATGAGATCCCGCCGACTCTGATTCACGGTCTGCGCCCAGCCAAACTGGATACCGCTGCCCTCTTCAAGCTCCACATTGTCGACCAGAGCCGCCGTGGCACTGAAGCGGACGTTCGGTGCGGTCACTAGGACCGACTCCTCGCCCTGAGCCGAAGCCCTTACCGCCCCCTCATGAGCGGGGGGCCCACCTGCCACCAGCTCCACCACATCCGGGCCCGCGGGTCCCGATTGTAGCCTGCGCATGGCGGCGACTCGGTCCTGATTTCCAGTGCCGGACTGGCCAGGCGACGTGGAGGAAGCCGACTGTTCGGATTCTCCTGTCGATGTCGAGGTGCCAGAGTCTTGGGTTCTTGCGCGTGAATGTCCTGGCATCAGACGAGCTCCTTTGTTTCGGGTGACGCTCCTCGAAATGAACGTCCTCGTTCACCAGCGCTCACGCGATACTATCCTACTTTCTTTCGAGCTTGTATGAGTCGTTCTTAGTAGGAATCCAGCTTGCAGGACTCCATTGGACAGTATCGCTACAGCCGAGACCGAAGCCTTCGCTGGTGCAGCCGCCTCGGGCGAATCAGGTGTGAGGCTTGACCGTGGTGCAGTCCATCGACGGATGATCGGAGAGGCTGCGGCATATATTGCTCCCGCATAAGTTTTACCGCGTAGCACTGCCGCATCGTTATCTCGCGTACCAGTCGCGCTGAATACGGGCGGAAGGATGAGTCGTCGCAGCCTGCACCGCCTGTCCCGAGTCGATGATGTCTGAGCATCCACCTCTCGAAGCCCTTGCCAAGCCTCCCTCCTGAAGCGGCCTCTTGCGGGAGCTGGCTGGACCACACGAACCCTTCGAATCAGGGGCGAACGAAAGGAGCGCCTCGGAGCAACTTCTGGTCGAAGGTGTAGACCTCCTTGCAGCCCGCATCGCGGGCACGCTCCCCGATGAGGTAGTCGGCGAATCCGGCGGTCCCGTGTTCGAATGCGTGCAGGGCTCGGATCACCCGCTCGGCTGACTCGAAGGTGAGCTCTTCCGCGCCCACGAGCTGTCGAATCACCGACGCGAGCTCCTCGCGGCTGCAGCGATACCGGCTGCCGAGCACCCATGAGGTCTCCGCCAGCACGACCTCCCCAATGAAGAAGCTTTCCCCTGCCGCAACACCGCGGGCGAGGAGGTCCACAGCTGCTTGGTGCTGCACTTCGTCGTCTCGAACCAGGAAACGCACCAGCACATTGGTGTCGAGACCGATCATCACTCCCCCCGACCAAGCCGCTGGACCACAAGCTCCGAGATGGCCGCGTCCATGTCCTCGACGGTCACCCCGAGCCTCCTCTCGCCGAGCGCCCCCGCAAGGTCGAGCAGCGAGCCGGTTCGCGCCACCAGCTCCACCGCACCGTCGGGCCGCAGGACAAAGTTCACCCGGTCACCCGGTTCCACTCCAAGTGCTTGGCGGACCTCCTTGGGGATGGTCACCTGTCCTTTCGATGTCACCTTTGCGGCTGGCATTCTTACCTCCACCACCTATTCCTTACCATGAGACAGCGCGGTCGTCCATCCTCAGCCACTGCTCCCGCCCCCCCCCTGAAACCGCTCAAGAACCCCATCCTCCGAGCGTTCATGGACCTCCACGACGCTCCTTCGCTCGGTGTCGCACTTGTCCCGCTGCCGCTGGAAGAGCTCCTCGTCGATGGCTCCCTCGAGCTTGTCCTCGTAGGCCTTGTCGATGAGATTGGTCAGCCGGCCGTACCGCTTGCGGGCCTGGCACCAGCGGTGCGTCGGTGCGGCCGCTTCGACAGCCGCTTCCCCACACTAGACTAGAGACTAGCCGGACGCTTCCTCGCCTTGGGGTCGCCTAGTATTGGTCATTGGTCTCCCAGCTGAACTCGGGTCAGTGTACCGTCTGCTGGCGTTTAATCAGCGGAATGTTCGCCATATTGTCCAACATGGACAACGATGTGAGATTTGGCTTTGGATAAGCAACTGCCGGATTGAAATCGCTGAAACCGCCTTTCCATTTCGGGAGGGGGAGCGTGTTCGGTTTGGTTGTCATGACGCTCTCTCTTGCTAGTTGAGGACAAAAATACCACCGGTCGGCTTTTTCGGACTCGCGAGCAGGAGCGGTCGGCCTGAAGGAGAACAACGCATACGGAATCTGCGATATGTTGGGAAACACGTGGGAGTGGGATGGCGACCAGAAATACAGCAGCACCGTACCTGGCTCTCCGGCGACCTCATGGAGGCGTCACCTCCAAGTGACGAATTTCCAGCCAGACATGGCTTTTAAAGTGAACATTCTGGATTGAGAGAAGAAGAAATGAATACATTTACCTCCCGCTGGTGGCGCCCCCGGGACGCCGGCTTCCAGTTCGCCGAGCAGACCTCTCCCCTCATCGCACGGACCGGCAACACCGGGGTGTGCTTCTCAGGCGGCGGAACCCGCGCGCAGTGTGCGGCTGTCGGCCAGCTCCGTGGACTGGCCTCGCTGGGCCTCCTGGAAGGGGTCCGGTACATCTCATCGGTCTCTGGCGGATCCTGGGGCAGCACCCCGTTTCTGTGGGGCAGTCCCGAGCACAGCGACGATGCGCTGCTCGGCGCGCTCACCGAGCCAGAAGACATCACCCTCAAAGGCCTCGAGGAGCCCCTGCCGGCGGATGCCATTGCCGCTGCTGCGACCACCAACCTCGGTGAGGAGATGCTCCGGCAGCACAGGAACGGGGTCGCCACGGATCGGCTGTGGCTTGAGTCGGTCGGCACGGTCTATCTCCAGCCGTTTGGTCTGCACGACACCAGCGCGCCCGCCTACATCGCCTCCAGCGATGCCGAGGTCGATCAGATCCGCCAGCGCAACCCGGCGCTGGGTGACGCGAGCTTCGTAATGCCCCGGGCACCCGATCGGCTGCCCTTCCACGTCATCAACGCCTGCGGCATCGGGCCTGCCGCCCTGGAGCCGTTCGAGAAGGAGAGCCCGCTCAGCTTCGAGGTGACCGCACGATACGGGGGCAACCCTCAGCTCCGTCAGCAGTTGTTCTTCAGCAAGGATGGTCGCTGGCAGGAGGCCCGACTGGGCGGCGGCTACCTGGAGACCTTCAGCCTGGGCTCCCCGGGGCTGCACAGCGTGCTGGGTGACGGCACCGAGGTCGAAGTCGAGGCGCCACAGCGGCCCTACACCCTGGCCGATGCGGTGGGCACCAGCAGCGCAGCGTTTGCCGGTGTTATCGCCGAGAGCGGCATCCTGGAGGATGTGGCGAACCTCACCCCGCAGCTGACAGTGTGGCCGCTGGAGGAAGGTGGCAGCAGCGAGGTCTTCGCCATGGGAGATGGTGGGGTCCTGGAGAACTACGGTCTGCTGTCGCTGCTTCGACGCAAGGTGGGGCGGGTGGTGGTCTTCATCAACACCGCCACACCGATCGATCTGGAATACGTCCCCGACGAGAAGGTGCCCACCGCCGATGAGATCGACGCCTTCCTGCCGCCGTTGTTCGGCTTCAAGATCAGCAGCCTGGGGGTGGCGATGCAGAACAACACCGTGTTCAACGGAGACGACTGGGCGCCCCTGATCCAGGGATTGCAGGCAGCCCGGAAGGCGGGTCGATCCGTGGTGCATCGCATGACCCATCAGGTCCGCGAGAACACCTTCTGGGGCATCGAGGGTGGCTGGAGTGTTGAGATCCTGTGGTGCTACCTCTCGCGCATTCCGCAGTGGGAGGGTCGTCTGCCCGGTCCGGTCAGCGATGCGATTGACCGTGGCCACCACCGCATCTTCAAGGGGGACTATGCGCACTTCCCCCACTACAAGACCGACGGGCAAAACACTATCGGCGACGTTCACCTCACCGACGGGCAGGCCCGGCTGCTGTCAGACCTGACCTGCTGGTCGGTTCAGGCAGAGCAGGTGCAGGTCAAGGCACTGCTGGCCGTTTCATAGGAGAGCACCACAGCGAACATTGATGGGTGATTCAATTCAGACCGCGCACAGCGGTGAAAGCTGGAACGGACGTCCCCCAAGCACCTGCACCCGCTTCGCCCGACGACCCCCGCCCACCCTCCGAAGAGCGGACCCGCCACCGACGCCGACTGAATCAGGGACCGAGCGTCTTCTTCTCCGCGATGGTGGTCGCAGTCCCCACACCACAGCCAGGCAAAGCCCTCCGTGGGGTCGCCACAGCGAAGGTAGTTCTCCACCTCTCGCACAACGAAGCGCGGCAGCCTGCGATCCCCTCCCTGTGACGGTGCATCCATGCACACCTCGTGCGCATGAGCACACTGTCGGTCGATTTGCGGCTTCAATGTGTATGATTACACTGAACCGATCACACTGTGATTTAGACCAAAAACACCGAATACTGTATGTTTTCGACTTAAATTACAGAAAGTGTGTATACACGGGTAGACACATCCGATGTGTGCATATAGTACACATACACACTCATCGGCACACCGGAGGCTGCATGCGACTCGCCACCCTTCTTCTCCTGGCCACAGGCTGCGAGATGCTCGTGCTGCCTGGCGAGGAGACGCGCATCATGCCCGTCGGCCCACCCATCGAGGCCGCCCAGGCTGCGTTGCCCGAGTCGGTCGATGTCCGCCAGGTCCCCGAGCTGAAGTGTATCGACCCCGATGGAGAGCCGGTGTCCTTCAAGTTGGTCGCCGTTGATGACGGCAAGGTCTCCGTGCCAGGTGCGCGCGTCGGCTGGTTCAACTGGCATGCCGACCGCTGGGAGGTCGTACGGGTGGTCGGCCTCGACCCCGCGCGCTCCGGTGCCCAGATTCGTGCCTCGGTGTCGCTGGCATCGTCCACCGGGCCTGAGTCCGCACTGAAGGTCGGTGCCGCCCTGTCCGAGGTCGCCCGCTATTACCCCAGCTGGGACGCCGACCTGACCCGCCAGCTCCTCGAGCGCTTCTCGCTCAATGTCGACAAGCGGATCTCGCGCCTCTCGACGGGTGAGAAGGCCCGCTTCCGACTGGTGCTGGCACTCGCCTTCCGCCCGCAGATCGTCTTTCTCGACGAGCCAGCTCTCGGACTCGACCTGACTCAGAGGCGGGCCCTCTTCGAGACGGTGCTGGAGATTGCGCGCGATCCCGAGCGAGCCGTGGTCATCAGCTCTCACCAGCTCGAAGACCTCGAGCGACTCGCCGACCAGCTGTTCGTGATTGCCGATGGCCGGTGCGTCAAGCAGGGCCACATCGACACGCTCATCGACGAAGGCCAGACCCTCGAAGAGGCCCTGCTCAAGTGGGGTGCAGCATGAAGCGCTTCGATGGTTGGGTGAGCCTAGGTCGGCTGGCGATCCATGGGTACAACCTTCAGCTGGGTTTTATGGTCGTCGCTCTGGCCATGGGCCACAGCGCACTGGAGCCCAGTTATTTCCTGGACGACGCTCTCACCCTGACCCTCAGCACGCACGCACCGGCTTCATTCCTCAGCACCGTCTGCGCCCTGCTTACCGGCGTCATCCTGCTGTCGATGGTCGCCCAGGAAGTCTTCCTTTCCGGGCTCTACATGAGCACGTCGATGCCCTGCCTTCCAGTCTCACCGATGGTGAAGGCCCGACGCCGTGGCCTGTGGAACCTGACCTACATCGCCATCCCCACGGCCTTCGGGCTCCTCGTATGGGTGCCTGGCTGGATGTTCGCCGACGTCCCCCAAGTCCAGATCACCTCGGTCGTCTGGCTGTTGGCATGCGCCGGCACGCTCCTGGCGAGTCCAGTATGCAGCCGACTGCTGGTTGAGCCCACCGACATGCCTGGCAACATCCGGCGAGTCCTCGGCGTCGCGCTGCCGGTTTCCCTCGTGGCCCTGCTCCTGACCTGGATCGGCGGAAGCCTGGTCATGCTCACCGTGATGGCTGCGGCTGGCCTGGGACTGTTCGTCTGGGGCGGGCCGGTCCATGTCATCCAACGCGCGCCGGTCGGCCTCCGGTCGAAGCGCACCGGACCCCTTCCATTGCGCTCGGCGAGCAGCCCACAGGTGGCGCACTTCACCCGCATCGGCCGCATCGCCCTCTGGCAGAGCCTGACCATCACCGGCGGTGTTGCTTGCATCGCAATCCTCCGGGACGTCCTGGGAGACGGGGGGCTCGACCTGATCGCTCCCTACTTGGTGGCCTTCACACTCTTCCATGTCGGTGGCGCAACAAGCCGAGACGTCACGCCACTGCCCATCTCCACCAGCACGCGCGCACGGATCAGCCTCGGTCAGCGCCTCACCTTCGGCGGGATGTTGCTGGCTGTGGGCCACCTGCTCTTCGGCCTGAGCTACCCCCTGGTGCCTGTGCTGGGAATGGTGATGTTGATCCTCACAGACGCCATGCTCGTGGAGCCGGCCCAGGTGGCGGCCAGCCGCAAGGGAACGACCTCCGACAAGCTGGTGCGGCTCGCCCGAGTCTCCGGCTTCTACATCATCGCCGCCACACTGACCTGGACGATGCTGCCGCCACCGCTGGCCGACCGGCCAGACCACTGGCATCCCTTCGCCGAGGCGCTCTACCAACAGCAGCTCATGCCCGAGGCGGGTCTGCTGCAGTACGCCTTGCTCGGCATCGGCACCGTCTGGCTGGCGCTGCTGGCCATCCTCTCCCGCCGCTCGCTTCGGTTGGCCGCATGACGCCTCTGCCCATCGAGCTCGACGCGTCCTCCAGCTCGCCCTTCTACCGTCAGATGCAGGAGCAGATCACCGCCCTCATCCAGTCCGGTCAGCTGCCACCCGGCACCCGCCTGCCCTCGGTGCGGGAGATGTCGCGCACCACTCTGGTGAGCCTCATCACCATCCGGCGTGCCTACGCCGAGCTCGACGAGGCCGGACTCATCGTCCGCAAGCAAGGCCAGGGCACCTTCGTGGCCGAGCGCGACCCCGTGCAGGAGCAGCTCAAGACTCGCGCGCTGGCCCGCGAGGCCCTGCGACAGGCCGTGCTGGGGGCGCGCACGGCCGGTCTCGACGAGGACGCCATCTGGGGTGTGGTGGCCCGCTCGATGCGGGAGCCGAACGGCTGACTCCCGCGCTGAACGCTGCTCGGTGCTTCACCTCCTCTGGTGCTGGGGGTGGCGTCTCGAGTTCGACCTTCCAGTGGTGGGCGATCTCGAGGGCCTCACGCTTCTTCTTCACTCCAGTCGAACGGCGGCGGCGCAGAGACTGCCTGAAACACACTGCGTGCATTCACTCACAGTTAGGGTAGACCCACCAGTCGACCCCTCTGCCTCGTCCCGAGACGGCCCTCGGAGCTTTCGATGAAGTCCTCTCCTTCAAAGATGTCCTGGATCGCACTGCTGACCATCGCGCTGGGCTGCACCGACGAGAACCAACTCAAGCCCACCGACTCCCCAGACGGCTCCGGCGATGATGCCAGCGACGACGACACCACCGAAGACACCGGTGGTGAGGGCGATGACGGCGGCGATGACGGCGGCGATGACGGCGGCGATGACTCTGGAGACCCACCCGATGAGCCGCTCTGCTCCGGTGAGACCATCTCGGTGGAAGGCGTGGAGGCGATGCTCAGGCTGACGAGAACCGGCAGTAGCGAGACGGTCTACACGACCTACGAACGCATCGACGGCATCGCAACCTTGTTCGA
>Ga0315321_10000924_pt1 | contig 22329 bp, 14 predicted proteins | sample M180m21515metaG_FD_203464 | JGI IMG/M metagenome (GOLD analysis project Ga0315321, IMG submission 203464) | Ammonia-oxidizing marine archaeal communities from Monterey Bay, California, United States - M1 80m 21515 | ecosystem: Environmental > Aquatic > Marine > Intertidal zone | place: USA...
AGCGCGGGCTTTGGGATGCTGGCGACCGGCACGTCGGGCGTGGCGGTGGTGAAGGCGGAGATCAGCTGTTCTGGGGCGCGGCCCATGTGGATGGTGCCGTCGTCGGCGAGCTGTACGTGGACCCAGCACTGCGTGATGCGCGCGAGAGGACCCTGGTCGCCGCTGAGACGCACCTCACGACGGGCCAGCATGCTGCGGCGGAAGTCCCGCATCCAGGTGCGTGCGGTGGTGCGCTCGCCGTAGGACAGCTCTCTGAAGTGCTCCACGGTCATCTCGCTCACGAAGAATCCGGAGCCGATGGCGTTGAAGCGCTCGGGGGGCCAGCCGACTCGGGCGCTTGCCTGCACGGCGACTTCCTGTCCCATGCGCCAGACCTCGGCCGCACGCGTGGTGCCGCGCGGGCACACGGCCCTCCGAGTGAGGATGACCGCAAAGTCGTCGACTCCGGGCAGCCCGTCGAGGGGACCGTCGGGGGCGAAGTCGGGGAGCTTTTTGGGGTCGGGCATGGCGGAGTCTCTCGCTGGCCTTTCTATCGGATGACGGGCGGGGATGTCTGGACGGCACCCCGCCACGCGCTACGAGCGGAGCTATGTCGTGTAGCCCGCAAAGCCCCTCGCCCCACGCCGCTTTTGTCATCGAAGTCATCGAGAGCATCGACGAGGTCGACGTAGAGAGCTGGGACCGACTGGTCCCATCAGATGACCCCTTCTGCACCCACGCTTTTCTGTCGACCCTGGAAGCCTCGGGCAGCGCCTGTGCGGAAACCGGCTGGATGCCGGCTCACATCCTGGTGCGTCGAAAGGGCGAGCATGGGCTGGTTGCAGCCGCTCCGGCCTACGTCAAGGACCACAGCTACGGTGAGTACATCTTCGACTGGGGGTGGGCGCAGGCCAGCCAGCGTGCGGGGATTCCGTACTACCCGAAGGTGGTGTCGGCGGTGCCATTTACGCCTGCCACGGGGCGTCGGTTTCTGGTTGGAAACACCGATGATAGAGCTGTTCTCGAGGAGGTTCTGCGGCGAGGGCTGCGCCACTTAGCCCATGCTGCGAAGGCGATGAGTGCGCATGTGCTGTTCTGCTCGAAGCAAGAGTGGACGGATGGCCAGTCCAGGTTCCGAGGGAAGGTGGAGGGTCGCGAAGACAGTCGTGGGGACGGCATGGTTGGCCGCATCACGACCCAGTACCACTGGCACGACCAGGGCTACGGCGACTTCGATGGCTGGCTGGCGAGCTTCCGCAGCCGTGCGCGCAAGGAGGCTCGACGAGAACGGCGTGCAGTGAATGATCTTGGTGCCAAGGTGCATGTCCTGCGTGGCGAGCAGCTGCAGCCGCACCACTGGGAGGCGCTGGCCGGCTTCTACCGCCACACGGTGGGCAAGAAGTGGTCCCGTGAGTACCTCTCGCCGGCGTTCTTTTCGGACTTCCAGGACCGCCTGGCGCCCATTGCGGTGGGACTGCTGGCGGAGGTCGACGGAGAGCTGGTGGCTGGCGCACTCGCCTTTCAGCGCGGCAAGGCGCTGTTTGGGCGGTACTGGGGCTGTCGACCCGGCTTCGAGCGCCTTCACTTCGAGATCTGCTACCACCGGCCCATCGAGCTGTGCCTCGAACACGGCTGGACCCGCTTCGAGGCGGGTGCCCAAGGACAGCACAAGATCAAGCGCGGCCTGTTGCCTGTGGAGATTTACTCGCTGCACTGGCTGCGTCACACCGGGCTGGCCCATGCGGTGGACCGCGCAGTGGCCGAAGAGACCGCCGAAGTGCGCGACCACCACTCCTACCTGCGCCGCCACGGTCCCCAGCGTCGAGACGGCTGAGCCTCGGGTCTACTCTTCAGCCATCTCGTCGAGCGCGAGACGGACTGCTGAAAACAGCTCCGGCAGTCGGAAGGGCTTGGCCAGCACGGGCGCGTCGATGCCTGCTTCGGCGAGCGGTCCGATGGCCTGGCGGACTGCACCCGACATCGCGACGACGGCCACTCTGGGCCAGCGCCCGCGGAGGTCGCGCAGCATGTTGGCCAGGTCGTCCTTGGGCAAGATGACGTCTGTGATGACCACGTCGACGTGGCCCAGGCGGTCGGCTTCCGCACGCGCCTCGTCTTCGTCGGATGCGGCGGCGGTGCGATAGCCATGGTCGGCGAGCGCGCGCACCAGCAGGTGCTGAAGTAGCTGTTCGTCCTCTACCACCAGCACGATCGGGGGCGTGGGCTCGGCCTTGGACGGCACCTCGGTGGCGACTTGCAGGGTGGTTTCGTTGCCCTGGACTGCAGGCAGGCGGATGCGCACCTGCACGCCGGTGGGCCAGCGGGCAGACAGGTCGAAGTTGCCGCCAGCCTGCTCAATGAGGGCGCGGGCTCGCACGAACTCTGCCTGGGTGGACGCCTGACCAGGGTGAAGTGGAGCCCCATCGTCGAGGAGCAGAAGTTCTACGGTGTGGTCGTCGTCGGCGGCCTGCGCGCGGATCAGGAGCTCGCCCCCATCTTCCATTGCGGAGCTGGTCCGACCCGCCAGCATCGCGAGCACCAGCGCGAGAACACTGGGGTCGGCCTGTACGCGAGGAATGCCGGGCACGAGCCAGGTCTCGACGCGCACCTGGGGGCCTGCGGCACGTTGGATTCGGGGCAGCTCATCGCGCACCAGCACGCTCAGGTCCACCGATCGGAGGGTGGGAGATCGTCGCCCGCCGGCAGCGAGAAGCCCATCGACCGCACGCGCCGCACGGGCCACCCCCGAGCGCGCCGCACGAAGGGCGTCGGCATGGGCGGGGCGCTCGCTGAGATCGACCTCGAGTCGGGTGAGAGCTGCGGAGACGATTGCCAGCGCGTTGTTCACCTCGAAGGAGGTGCTGTCGGCGATTCGGCCCACCATGGCTGCCTGTCGCTCATCGAGGTCGGCCGCCTGGTCGGCGCGGAGGTGGCGCTCGAATCGGCTGCGCTGGATGGCCGCCCGGATCTGGTCGATGAGCCTGGAGCGGATGTCGGCTCGACGCACATAGGCGTGGGCTCCCCCCCGCCGCGCACCCGAATCGACCGGGGGCTCTCCCTCGGACACGCCGACAATGGGCACATCGGGGGCTTCTTGGCGGAGCATGTCGAGCAGCTCAGCAGCCGTGGCTTCGGGCAGCGGAACGGTTGTGACGATGACGCGGGGGGTGCCCCGACGGAGGTTGGCCCTGGAGTCCGCGAGCGTTGCGGTCCAACGCACCCGACGTGCATCCCATCCCGCGTCGACCAGGGCGAACCGTACATAGTCGGCTGCATCCCGCGCGGGATCGATGATCAGGACCGGCCAGTGCGGCTCCACGTCGTGTCTGCTCCGGGAACGGGGGGAGGACTTAGCGGCTCCAGGGGAACCGGCGACCGGGGGAGGGCGTGCTCTCGGGACGCTGGGACCTGTCTCGCTGCACCTGCGGGGGGAGGGATGGCGGCGACGTCGAGGCGGCACTCGGGGGACGCAACACCTTCGGGTTCCGCATGAAGCGGATGGCGTCCTCGTACCTGATCTCACCGGATTCGTAGAGCGTCTTCATGGCGTTGTCCATTGTGACCATTCCCTCGCCGGCACTTCTCTCCATGGTGCTGATGATCTGGTGGAGCTTCTCGTCGCGAATCTGCGCCCGCACTGCCGAGTTGGCGAGCAGGATCTCAAAAGCAGCGATGCGTCCGCTGACCTCCTTTCGCTGAAGCAACCGCTGCGACACGATGCCCAGCAGCGCGCTCGCAAGCATGGCCCGCGCCTGCGACTGCTGGTGGGACGGAAACACGTCGATGATGCGGTCGATGGACTGCACGGCGTCGTTGGCGTGGAGGGTCGCAAGCACGAGGTGGCCGGTCTCGGCAGCGGTCAAGGCACTGGAGATGGTCTCCAGGTCGCGCATCTCGCCCACCAGGATGACGTCGGGATCCTGGCGGAGAATGTACTTGAGCGCCGCAGAGAAGCTCTTGGTGTCGGCGTAGACCTCGCGCTGGTCGACTGTGGCCTTTCTGCTCTCGTGGACGTACTCCACGGGGTCTTCGATGGTGATGATGCGACACGCGCGGGTGCGATTGATCCGGTCGAGCAGGCACGCCAGCGTGGTGGACTTGCCAGCACCGGTGGGTCCGACCACGAGCAGCAGGCCCTGCGGACGGGTGCCCAGGTCAAGCACGGTGTTGGGCAGGCCCAGCTTCTCGGCGTCGGGAATCGCGGAGGGAATCGCCCGAAGTGCCGCGGCCATGCGTCCTTTCTGGTGGTAGGCGTTCACTCGGAATCGGCGCCCGCCATCGATGGCAATCGCGAAGTCCACTTCACGCTCGATGTCGAACTGAGTTCGCTGTCGGCCGTTCATGATGCTGTAGAGCAGCATGCGCACGTCGGCGTCGGTGAGCGGCACTTTGTTGATGGCCTTGAGCTCACCGTCGATGCGCACGATGGGCGGTCGGCCCGCGGCCAGGTGGAGGTCCGATGCCCGGAGGTCCTCGGCGCGCCCGAGGAGGCCCTTCATGTCGAGCTCAGCCGATGCGGCCTTGTCGAGACTGGTCGACCCCATTGTGGCGATTCCGGTCGACATGCCCCGGGCCATCAAAGCGAACTCATCGGGGTGTGTGGCGTAGCCCTTGCCCGTGTCGAAGCTGATGTGACCGGACCGGAACAGGTCCAGCAGCGACTTGTTGAAGGTCTGCATGTCGCCGGACCGGTGGCCGCCCATCAGGTCGCGCAGGTCGTCGATGCGCTGCTCGCGAAGCAACCGCGCGGCCGATGGCGTGACGGTGAGGACCTCGGTCGCCAGAGCGCGCCCTGCTTTGTCGGACCGGGGCACCAAGCGTTGGCTCACAATGCCCTTGAGACCGAGCGATAGGTCGAGAGCGACCTGGCCTCGGAGGTGGTCGGGGAAGTCGTTGAGGATGCGCTGCACACTCTGGGTGGTGTCGGTGGTGTGCAGGCTGGCGAACACGAGGTGGCCGGTGAGGGATGCAGCGATGGCCACCGCCATGGTCTGCGCGTCGCGCAGCTCGCCAATCACGATGACGTCGGGACTCTGGCGCAGCACATGCTTGAGGGCCGCATGAAAGCTGATGGTGTCGCCGCCGACCTCACGCTGGGAGATGCGCGCCATGGAGTCGTGATGCACGTACTCGATGGGGTCTTCGATGGTGACGATGTGCACGGGACGCGTGGTGTTGATGCGGTGGACCAGCGCAGCGAGGGTAGTGGACTTCCCCGAGCCGGTCGCGCCGGTGATGAGCACCAACCCACGGTGCAGCTCGGCGAAGGCCATGGCTGCGGGGGGAATGCCCAGTCGGACGTGGTCGATGGCCCCCGAAGGCACCGCACGCGCCACGAGCGCGAGACGGCCTTGCTGACGGGATGCGTTGAAGCGAAAGCGGCGGCCGTCGGGCAGGCTCCACCCGGTGTCGAGGTCGCCTTCGAGCATGAAGCGGTCGAATGGCACGGCACCAGCAGCTTCACGGATGAGTGCCTTGAGCGACTGCCGGGAAGTCACTGGATGGTCGATATTGACCACCTTTCCGTGCATTCGGACCGCTGGCTTGCGCCCTTCGTGAAGGAACAGGTCGGACACTCCAGCGTCGGCTTGGCGGGTGAGGAGGGCGTGCAGGGGAGCGGCGACGGACATGGCTGTAGAGTACCGCAATCTGGGGTCACTGCTGGTGAGCGGACGCCGGTAGGCTCGGAGGCATGCGCGTACTCAGCGGCGCTCTGCTTTCAAGGCCATGGGGCGGCGCAGGTCAGGATGCGACAGCTCGCCGGTGATGCTGCCCGCGGTGGCCTGTCCGGTGACTTGCCACCCGGGTCCCGCCTCACTCAGCCGAAGGGCGCCACTTGAGGACACGCTGCCCGACAGCTCAAAAGTGCGCCACGACTGCCCACCCGTGAGCACATCGAGCTGGGCCTGTACCCGCCCGTCGGTCTGTCGCACCACCCGCAAGTTGAGGGGACGCCCACCGTATCGACCTGTCCAGACGCCCGTGAGGGTGGGGCCACTCCAAGCAGGCGGAGGCGGTGGTTGCTCGGGCGTGTCGTCGGGCACGGCCTCTGGTGGTGGCCCGGCATCGGCGGTGGCATCGGCGGTGGCATCGGGGGTGGCATCGGGGGTGGCATCGGCGGTGGCATCGGCGGTGGCATCCGCAGTGGCATCGTCGGCGGCGGGCTCGGGTGGTGGCTCCTCGGTCGGCTCGGGAGGGACCGGCAATGGCTCGTCGGGCGCAGGCTCGACTTCGGGGGGGGGAGGCGGGACCTCTGCTTTCCGGGATGACTCCGTCTTGGGGCTTTCTGGGGGAGACTGCGGGGCGGGTGTGTCGGACGCGGTGGGTGTGGTCTTCGGCGGGATGTCCCCCGCAGTCGGCTCCACTCCCACGTCCTCCGAGGACGCTCCTCCTGCCGGCGCAGGAGCAGGCACAGGAGTGGTCTTCACCACGTCGTCTTGGACGGTCTGGCCAACCTGAACTTCAGGCGTGGGCGACGATGTCATCCACCAGCCACTGACCGCCAACAGCACAGCAGCGGCCACTGCAGCCAGCCAGGGCAGGGGGCCCCGGCGGGGCCTTTCCGCTGGCTCGGAGCGATCGGTCTCTGACGTCGACGGCAACGGATTCGTTTTTCGTGTCGACATGTCTGTTCCGGTAGACATGTCCACTGGCACATCGAAGGAGATCGGGTCGAAGTCCCCCGGCACCGCGGTCGCGCCCCTGCGCAAATAGGAGGTGGACATCAGCTCGGGCGGGGCGGTTCTGCTGCTGGACCCTGGGCTGCTCGGCGACGTCGCCACGTCGGCCGCAAACCGAAGCGCGCATACGCCCGGTCGTCCATTCAGCACACGCATCAGCTCTGGGTCGGCGCCAAACAGCCTTGCCCCCATGGCCGCAGCGTCGGCGGGGCGACTGTCCGGGTGGGGGGCGAGCGCGGCTTCGATGGTGTCGGCCACGTTCGGTGGGCAGTCCGGGCGAAGGTCTCGCACGGCCGGGAAGTCCGCAGCTGCTGCCGCCTGCAGTGTGTTGGCCATCGACTGGGTGGGCAGGAACGGCGGTCGACCGCAGACCATGCAGTAGGCCAGCGCCCCCATCGAGTACACATCCGCCCTGCTGTCCACCAGGGTGGGGTCGGTGACCTGCTCGGGCGCCATGAAGCCAGGAGTGCCGAGGAAGTCGCCCTGGACGGTGTCCCCGCTGTCGTTGTCCACCATCAAGCGGGCGATACCGAAGTCGGTGACCACGGCGCGCGCTCCGCCGGAGATGCCCTGGAGCATCACATTGTCCGGCTTGAGGTCGCGGTGGAGTATCCCTTTGGTATGGGCAGCTCGCATGGCTCCGAGGACCTGCGCCATCAGCTGCAAGACGGCGTCGATGGGCAGGGCGCCTCGCATGGCCAGCAGCCGGTCGAGCGACAGACCCTCGATGTACTCCATCACCAGCCCAGGGTGCCCGTTGTGCTCGATGACATCGGTGACCGCGACCACGTGGGGATGGTCGAGCGTGGCCTGGATGCGGCCCTCTCGCACCAGCCTGCGGTGGACCGCCCCTCCCCGCACAGCCAACACCTTCAGCGCGTGGGCCGAGCCCAGCGTGGTGTGGCGCACCCGGTAGACCTTTGCCAGGCCGCCCTCGCCGACCAGAGCCTCGACGACGTACTTCCCGACGACTTCGCCTGCGGTGAGCAAGTCAGTCTTCCCCGCGCAAGGTACGGGGCTGGAGGCCGATCCCGATGCTCGCGCCGGTCACGACCGGGTTGTTGACTGCGACGGTGGTGGTGAAGGCGCCCAGAGCCAGTGTGGTGCGCTCGGAGCTGCGAATCAGGAGCTTGCCGCCGATCCGCACGGTGCGCACGCTGAGGCGCGCAAAGCGGTCGATGTCGACTGCGAGCTCGGGGGTGGTCAGCAGGTCCTCCACATCGACACCTTGTGGGCGCTCGAACCAGCTGATGGTGGGGCCGACACTCCACCAGGAGCGGGCACCCGCCAAGGCTTCGGTTTGGACGATAATCTCGTACCCGGGGACGGCGGGCGATGCATCCGCGACGTTGCTCAGCCGGTAGCGGTACTCCGTGTCGACATATGCGCTCCAGAAGCCCTGTCCGATCCCGCCGGATCGTCCCACGGCCAGCGCTGCACCCACATCGTTGGTGCCTTCGCCCAGGTTGGTCACCCGGGCGCGTTTGGGGCCGGTCCACTGTCCGAGGCGGGCGGTTCCGGCCACCGACACGCTCACCGGTGCGCCATACAGCTCGTCGAGCACGAGTCCCTTCACCTGAAGGCTCACCGGCGCCAGGCCCTGAGTGCGCGAACACGTCGTCGGACCGAGCGAGGCGCACACCGCACCGTCGGGTCGGTTGGCTTCGGCGCGCGCCCAGGGCACGTCGACCTCCAGCTCCACACCCTTGCGGATGCCGTGACTCAACACGCCCTTCATCAAGGTGGTTTCAACTCCATCGTCGGTGTCGATGATGTCGTTTGCGCCCTTGCCCGATGACTGGGTGAGCTGGTTGAAGCGCTGCGCCTCTGTGCCCAAGAAGATGGATGTCTTTCCCTCTGAGAGTACCCACGGGCCGGACCCAGCGATGGCGGGAGAGCTGACAAGCCATGACAATAAAAATACTCGAAGTGAGGACGTGGACGACAACAGGCGTGCTCCGGATTCGAGTGCGCGCGCAAGTGTTTCAGGAGTCGGTCGGCTCCCGGATCATTTTACGGCGACCCTCAAGACTTTTGGTGACAAGATCGATGGGAACAAGAGGTCAGAGCATTGACGCCCCAGAAGGGGTCTATCCTATCGAAAACAGGTCAAAATTTGCCTAATGCCCCCTGCTGATTCGTCCGTTCCGGATGAGGCGGCGGCGGCGCAAGCTGCGCCCATGCACCCGCTCGAAAGCGACTCAGCCTTCCTCCGGACCGACCATGCCCCGCATCTTGTTCGTTGACGACGAACCCATGATCCTCAACAGTCTCCGACTGCGGTTCAAGCGGAAGCGACCGGATTGGGACTGCACCTTCGCGCCCGATGCGCTCGATGCGCTCGATGCGCTCGATAGCGGTCCGTTCGACGTCATCGTCACCGACATGCGCATGCCGGGGATGGATGGGGCGACCCTGCTCGGCATCGTGCGCGAGCGCCATCCGCAGACCTTTCGCGTGGTGCTGTCGGGCCAGATGAGTCGGGCTGCCCAGCTTCGGGCGCTGCCGGTCACCCACCGCTTCCATGCCAAGCCCTGTGTGCCGGCCGAGCTTGAGCAGACCATCGAGCAGGCGATCGAGCTGCGCCAGGAGCTGTCCAATGAGGCCATCGCCAAGGTGGTCGGGCGCCTGATCCGGTTGCCTGCCGCGCCCACCGTCTACCGGGAGATCACCCGGATGATGGCCGACGAGCGCGTAGGGCTGAGTGCGATCGCCCGCGCTGTCGACAAAGACCCCGCGATCGCAGCCCGACTGCTCCACGTGGCCAACAGCGCCTTCTTCGGGGTGCGGCGGCAGATCCGGTCGTCGCTCGAAGCCCTCAACTGGCTGGGGGTGGACCTCACCCGCAAGCTGGTGCTGTCGTCGGAGCTGGCCACCACCTTCGCGGGCTGTGATTCCCGTCAGTTCATCGAGTCGATTCAGTCCCACGCCCATCTCACCGCCCGCATCGCTTCTCGGCTGGTTCCGGCCAGCGAGTCGCGCTTGGTCTCCACTGCCGCTCTTCTTCACGAGGTTGGCCGGCTGGTCATCGCGAGCGGTGATCGAGACGATGTGGCGCGCATTCGCGAGGCGGAGAGCCGCACCGACGACATCTGTGCGGCGGAACACGAGGTTCTCGGCTTCACCCATGCCCAGGTGGGCGCCTACCTTCTCAACCTGTGGGGACTGCCGCTCGACATCGTGGATACCGTGGCGAATCACCACGAGCCGGGCCTGCCCGAGCGCGGCCGCGATCTCACTCCGGCGGGCGCGGTCTACATCGCCAGTGAGCTTGCCAGGGCAGCTGCCCGTCGCAGTCCCTACGCGCCCGATCCGCGCTCGCTACGCCTTAGTTCGAAGTGGCTGCGCGGCATGGGCGTCGAGTTCCAGCTCCACGAGTGGTGCCTACTCGCCAACCACCAGCGGGGTCTCATGGAAGAGCGGGAGGCCAGCGTGACCATGTCCGCTGATCCCGCGCGGCGTCGCATCCGTTAGCAGGGGCACTCGAAGGCGCCGGTGAACTCGGCGTGGAGGTCCCGGTGAAGCTCGCAGCACTCGTCGCCGCCCCCTTTGGCAACCACGGCCAGATAGCCGAGCACCTCGAAGGTCTCGACCACTGGGCTCGCGTGGCGGAGACCCGCTCGCTGGGTCGCTCTCAGCAGCGCAGGCTCTGGGAAAAGGCCGCTGACTGTGGCCCGCTCACCCTCGATGACTTCGTGCCGGCGTCTGTGGGCGCACTCACCGAGGTGATCCACGAGGGGCGCAACACACTGCCCTTGCCGGCGCCCTTCCGGAACTTCCAGAAGCGCTTCTGCCGTCCCGCAGATGCCGACAATTGCCTCTATGGCTACAATGAGGGCTCCACTCGGCCGCTCATCGGACCCGGTTACTTCGTCACGATTCCCACCGCGGGCCACGCGTCTTGGGAGACCCGTGGGGCGGTCGTCGTCGACTACTTTCAGGTGCCCCAGGGCCCTGTCGCCACAGGCTGGCCCAAGGTGGTCAACAACCAGACCGGCGTGCAAATTTTGGTCTACAACGGCACGCGCGACTTCATGCGCCGCGTGAGTGACCACGTTCTCATTGGCGCGGCCTACAAGGGCGAGAACCCCCTTGACCACTACTTCACGTTGGTCCGACACCCCGTTTGAGGGCGTCGCAGAGAGCTGGTGTCAGCCGGCGGCCCGGAAACCCCGGTCCTCAGGAAACGGACGAAGTACAACTCGGTTGCGCCCACCCCGCTTGGCTTCGTAGAGCCCCTCGTCTGCGGAGCGCACCAGAGCGTCGCTCTCACAGCGCCCCCGCACCCACGATGCCCCGATGCTGGCTGTCACGGGCACCATGTCCCCGTCTGCGTGGATGGGTGACGCCGCGAGGCGGGCTCGGATGCGTTCAGCGACCTCCATGAGGTCCTCGCTCTGGCAGTCGGGAAGCACCACCAGAAACTCCTCTCCGCCGTACCGGCCCACCCGGTCGTAGGTGCGCACCATGTCTTCCATTCGTCGGGCGGCTTCTCGAAGGACCGCGTCTCCCGCCAGGTGACCGTAGGTGTCGTTGATCTTCTTGAAGTGGTCGAGATCGGCCACCAGCACCCCAACTCCAATGTCTCGGCGCTCGGCACGAGCCAGCTCTTCCTCGAGCGCATCGATGACTGCGGTGCGGTTGAGGAGCCCGGTGAGACCGTCGCGGGTTGCCTGGGTGTGCAGGGCGTCGCGGGCCTCGATGAGCTCGCGCTGGAGATCGAGCAGGCGACGTCCGATGCGGAGGCGAGCCTGTAGCTCCAGGGGGTCAAAGGGCTTGCTGAGATACTCGTCGGCGCCGCTGTTGAGGCCCAGCACGAGGTCCTCAGGGGCGTTCTTCGAGGTGAGCAGCATCAAGTAGCGGTAGGGCTCCGCGCCCAGCTCGCGCACACTGCGACAGACTTCTGGGCCGTCGAGCCCCGGCATCATCCAGTCCACGATCCCGAGCTGGGGACCGTCCGGTCTGGACAGCGCGGCCGCAGCCTCGGCACCGTCCACTGCCTCCTCGACCTCGTACCCCCACGAGCGCAGCGTGCGGCTGAGCACCATCCGGGAGAATCGGTCGTCGTCTGCGACAAGTACCTTCAAGACGTCCTCCGGGACGGACAAGGCTCACTTAGTTCGTGGATCGGAAAGTAAGGGGGGCGACATGACCCTTGAGCGTCAATTCGCCAGACATGATCGGGTTATGGAGGGTTCACGCCGCCAGCCGGATGCCGGCCCGCTCAAGGGCCTCCATCAAGCGGCTCACGACCAACGGCAGGGCCTCCTGCATCTGGGCGGCCTCGTCGAGATTTCCGTTCTGGGCGGTGTCTTCGATCTTTGCGCACAAGGCTCGCAGCTCCTCAGCGCCGAGGTAGGCGGAGCTGGACTTCAGGGCGTGGGCCAAGCGCTGTATGGTCTCGGCTTCGTTCCTCAGCGTGGCATTCGCGAGCTCTTTGACGCGGCTTCGGGTGTCATCGAAGAAGATGCCGATCAGTTCCTGCACGTCGTCTTCGGCCTCCACGCCCATCCTGCGCAGGCGTCCGGCCAAGTCCGGTGCGAGCACGACCTCGCCCACAGGACGGTGGCGTGCGGTCCCCACTTCTATGGCCTCTTCAAGCTCCTGCACTTCGCGCAGCCAGCTGCGCACCACACGGTCGAGCTGCGATGGCTCCACGGGCTTCGAGAGGTAGTCATCCATTCCGGCGGCCAGGCAGCGCTCGCGGGCCCCGGCCATGGCGTTGGCGGTCATGGCGATGATGGGGATGTGGGCGCCCGAGCCCAGTTGCTGCTCGCCTTCGCGGATGGCCTGGCTGGCTTCGAAGCCGTCCATCTCGGGCATCATGCAGTCCATGAGGATGAGCGAAAAGTCTCCGGTCTGCCAAGCCTGGACCGCCTCCAGTCCCGACGACACGAGCTGGTAGGGAAAGCCCAGTCGCTCGAGGATGCGGGCCGCGAGAATCTGGTTGACGGGGTTGTCTTCGGCGATGAGTACCTGGTGGTTGGACGCGCTTCCGCCGGGCAGTCCGAGGTCTTCGGTGGTGGCTTCGTCGCGGGCGTTGGCGTGCTCGGTGCCCTCGGGAAGTGCCGCCCGAAGCAGCGCGCGGCGCACAGCACCCGGCCGAGAAGGACGTCCCAGCACGGCGGCCAGGCGGGCGGGAGCAAGCTCCTCCCGGGGAGGGGGGGCACCCAGACGGGTCATCAGCACCCGGCCGGTGTTCTGCAGGCGTGGGTTGACGGCCATCGCGCGGGCGACCTCGAGTCCGGAGAGTCCCGGCAGGTCGTGGTCGAGGAAGATGGCGGAGTAGGGGGCTCCGGCTTGCTCGGCCTGCGTGAGGGCGACCAGTGCCTGAACACCGTCCCCGACGATGTCTACGTCGACTGCCAGAGGCAGGAGGACCTCGGCGAGTGCGGCACCACTGTCGGAGTCGTCGTCGACCAGCAATACCCGTCGATTCATCAGCTCAACCGGCGGCGCAGCGGTCACCGCGCTCCTGGCATCGCGGCCGAGCTGCGCGGTGAACCAGAAGGTGCTGCCTTCGCCGACCGCGCTGGCCACCCCGATGTCGCCGCCCATCAGCTCCGAGAGCTCCTTCGAGATGGCGAGGCCGAGGCCGGTGCCGCCATATTGGCGCGTGGTCGAGGTGTCCGCCTGGGTGAACGGCTGAAACAGCGTGTCCAGCTTGTGGTCGGAGATGCCCACACCGGTGTCGTCGACCTCGAAGCGCACCATCATCTCGGTCTCAGACACGTCCACCGTCATCACGCGCAGCACCACGTGTCCCGCCGCGGTGAACTTCACGGCGTTGCCTACGAGGTTGATGAGCACCTGGCGTATGCGGGCCGGGTCCCCCACGAGGTGGGTGGGCACCTGGCGTCGGATGTGGGCGATGAGGTCGACGTCGTTCCGGCTCGCGCGCTCGGCAAACAGCTCCAGCACGCCGTGGACCAGATCGTGTACGTCGAACGAGATGGACTCCAGCTCCAGGTGGCCCGCTTCGATCTTGGAGAAGTCGAGGATGGAGTTGAGGAGCTCGAGGAGGTGCTGACCGGAGGTGCGCACGACCTCTGCGTACTCTCGCTGCTCGGGATTCAGCGGCGTGTCGAGCAGCAGTCCGGCCATCCCGATGACGGCGTTCATGGGAGTGCGGATCTCGTGGCTCATGTTGGCCAGGAAGGCCGACTTCATGCGGTTGGCTTCTTCGGCGTCCTCGCGCGCCCGAAGCAGGGCCTCCTCTGCACGCTTGCGGGCCACGATGTCGCGGAAGACTACCACCGCACCGCCGGCGCGTCGGCAGCCTCCGAGCGGGTTGAGCACATAGGAAACGGGCACGCGGGGGCCGTCCAGCCGCCGAAACTGTGTGGTGTGAGTTCGGTGGCTGATGCCGTCAACGATGGTGGCTGTGATGTGACCTCGGAGCTCTTCTTGGTCGCCGTCCACCAGATCGGTGAACAACTGGCCAATCACCGATCGGTCCCATGCAAGCTGCGTGGCAGCGGCGGGATTGAAGGCGGTCACTCGGCCTTCGCGGTCCAAGGTGACCAGACCGTCCCCAATCGCCGTGACGACTGCCTGGAGGGTCTTGTCATCGAAGCCGCTGGGCTGGGACTGGGAGACGGTCGAGGAAGCTTCGACGAGGCGGGTCAGCTCGGCGCGCCAGACGGGGTCTGCGAAGTCGTCGTGGGGAGGGGGCCCGAGCAGGTCGAGACAGCGTGCGATGACGCTGGACGAGTCTGGGAAGCTGGCCATTTGGTTGCCGCCTTTGGGGCCCCCCTGTGCAGGTGTCGGCTTGGGTCCCGGTGCCGGTAACGGATCCGATCGCGGGGACCTTGACACCTGACGAAAAAAACGTAGCAATCGGCATTGTCATCATTTTCATCTAAATCGATGCGCGCTGGGACCGTGCTCTTGGACCAGCCGGAAACGCATTGCGGCTGGTCCAAGAGCACGGTCCCCCTGCGCGAAGAAGTCGAAGGCTGGGCGCTCGATCTGGCCACGCAAGAGCTCGTGGTCGAAGAAGAGTGGGCAATGCCTGGGCCTCCCAGTGTGACCCGGCGCCCTGAGACGTGGACTTGAGGCGTCTTCGCTGAGAATGGGGCGCAACCACCCCGGACTGAGGGTCCCGTCGACCCGCTCGGTGGAATACAAAGGTCGCCGCATGTCGCCCGCTTCAATCTGTCGGGCGTCGACCTGGAGCCCTGCCAGTGCTTGTGTCTGCTTCTTCTTCGCGTGCCCTGCTCCTCTCGGTCACCGCCTTGTTGGTGGCCGGCTGCCCGCCCAAGTCAGGCTCAACCACAGCGCCTTCCGAGCCCACGAGCTGGCTGAGTGGCCGGGCGGGCTACCCGGGGGTCTGCCTTTCCCGCATCGAGGAGGCCGGTCCCCTGCGTGGCGACCGCGTGGCCTTTGACAATGGCGTGCTGGCTCTCCGAGAGGGCGATGTCGAGGGCGCCAAGGCCGCGGTGGCCTCAGCAACCACGGGGCATCCGGCCATCGACGGTCTGCAGGGCGCCATCGCACTGGTGGAGGGCCGTCCGCTCGATGCGCGACCCATCTACCGCGACCTCGCCAGCACCTGGGCCGAAGACGGCTGTGTACAGCACACCGCCGGCGTGGTCTACCTGTCGGCGGGCTTGGGTCGGATGGCGCGCGGCTTTGTGCGCTCGGCGACCCAGCTCCAGCCCGACTCCATCGAGACCCGCTACGTCGCGGGGCTCGTCGAGCGGTCGGCGGGAGATGAAGAAGCGGCCGCCCGGGCGTTCCGAGACGTGGTGCAGCGCAGCCCCACCCATGCGGGCGCAAGCGGTGCACTCGCCGGCTACCACCTGGAGCGGGGCGATGGACTGCTGGCCGTGCCGATGCTGCGGGTGGCGCGTGATGGTGGCATCGAGGTCGGCGACAGCCTGGCGCTGGCCCTGTACCGTGCGGGGGAGCGCGGCGAGTACATCGCGGAAGCGAGCCGGCTGGGCTGGCCTCTGGGCGACGGGGGTGCGCTTGCCACCGCCGAAGACCCCCTCGCCGCCTACCGCAAGATGGTGGGGGTGGGCGAAGATGGTTCGCTGTGGGTGCATCTTGACACCACGGTGGGCACCGTGTCCTGTCTGCTTCACTGGGAAGCTGCGCCTGTCACGGTGGGCAACTTTGTGGGCTTGGCGACCGGGTCCCAGGCGTGGACCGACCCCCGCACTGGCGAGCCCGGCGACGGGGCGATGTACCCCGGCACCATCTTCCACCGCGTGATTCCTGGCTTTATGGTGCAGGGCGGCGACCCCCTGGGCGACGGCAGTGGCGGCCCTGGCTATCGCTTTCCCGATGAGATTGATCCGGGCCTGCGGTTCGACCGACCGGGCCTGCTGGCGATGGCCAATGCGGGGCCCGGCACCAACGGGTCGCAGTTCTTCGTGACCGACGTCGCCACGCCCCACCTCAACGCCCGCCACACGATCTTTGGAGAGTGTTCCGAGTCGTCGATCGCCACGGTGCTGAAGATGGCCCACTTGCCTCGCGATGGTCGCGACATGCCTTCCCCGCCCATCGTGCTGGAGGACATCCGCTTCGAGGGCCGGTAGGCCGGGACCAGGCGCCGCGACGAGGGGCTGTGGCGCACACGCTTCCGAGAACGAACAAGCCCGCCGGGAGGGGCGGGCTTGTCAGGTGGACCAAAGGACCAAGCGGGGCTCAGCTGAGGAGCGAGATGACCGACTGGTTGACGTTCTTGGCCTGCGCGAGAGCGGCGACGCCAGCCTGCTGCATGATCTGAAGCTTGGTGAGCTCGGAGGTCTCGACGGCGAAGTCGGCGTCGCGAATCTGGCTCTCAGCGGCGGACAGTGCCTCCGTGTAGATCTGGGCGTTGTTGATGGCCGAGTCGATGCGGTTCTGGACTGCACCGAACAGCGACCGGGTGCTGTTCACGGATGCGAGGGCCGTATCGATGATGTCGAGCGCCCCGCGAGCGCCGGTGACAGTCTGGAGGGTGACACTGCTCAGGTTGAGCGTGGTCGCCGTGAGGTCGCCGAGCTGGATGGTGATGCGGCTTGAGCTGTTGTTGTCGATGCCCACCTGCACGTCGAGCGAGGTGGTGGTTCCATCGGTGAGCTGCACACCGTTGAACTCGGTGACGGAAGCGATGCGAGCGACCTCGGAGCGGAGCTCCACGAACTCGTCTTGGATGTAGGAACGCTCCTCGTTGGCGAGGGTCTCGGAAGCGGACTGGACCGCAAGCTCGCGCATCCGCTGAAGAATGTCGGTGACTTCGTTGGTCGCCGACTCAGCGGTCTGGATGATGCTGATGCCGTCGTTGGCGTTGCGCATCGCCTGCTTGGTGCTGATGACGTCGGTTTCGAGGCTGGTGGCCACGCCGAGGCCGGCCGCGTCGTCGGCGGCCTGGGTGATGCGAAGGCCGCTACTGATGCGCCCCAGGGTGCTCGACAGGTTCTTTTGGGTGCGGTTGAGGTGCCCGGAGGCATTCATCGACGCAATGTTGGTGCGGACGGTCATCGACATGTGGGGTCTCCTGGAGACCGGGCCGCGGTGGACCCGTGCGAGCTGGGCTTTGGGGGGGAGTGCCTCGAATCGGCGGGACTCTCCCCGGACGCCTGTATTGGTCGGATCGACGCTGGACGGATGTGAGCGGCGGGGCTCAATCCAGTTGTTTTTTTCTGCGTTCGGTCCGCGAAATATGTGTCGGAATCACCATATGTAGATGGTTTTCGGGTTTTTGCGTGAAGCGAGAAGTTCGATTTTTCCGGGAAGACTTTCGGTTGTCGCTCAACATCCCGCAACACCAGCCGAGATCGGCCCCCGACTCGGCCCCAGGCCGTCTTTTGGAGCAGGAATCCACACACCCGCATGCGCCCAGGCTCACCGCGCCTGAAGGCGCCCAAGCAAGGGAGTGCGCGGCTGCGGGCGGGGAGAGCGGAACCTGGGAGCTGGCCGGCCTACATGTGGCTGGCGAGCACTCCGAGGTCGTTGTGAAGCGCGGCTGCGAGGGCCTGTAGGCCGCTAAGTGCATCTGCGTGGCGGCTCTCAGCGCAGGCGTACTCGATGGTCTTGGACAGCCGGGACACCCGCTTCAGGCCGAAGGTGCCGCTGGAAGACTTGAGGCTGTGAGCCTCGCGACCCAGCGAGACGAAGTCGCTCCTCCGCGCGGCTTCCTGCATGCGCTGGAGGCGAGCGGGGGCGTCGCTGGCGAGGGTCTTCTGCACGCGGCTCAATGCTGCGCCGAAGGTGATCTTGAGGTCAGAGAGGACCCGAAGGTCGATGATGTGGCCGTCGGGCGGTGCGGAGGCCTGAGTGGACGCATTGAGGCGCCCAGCCTGCTTTGGCTCGACGGGCTCGCCGCGAATGGCCGCCTGGATGGTGTCGACCAGCAGGTTCGCCGAGATGGGCTTTGCCACGAAGCCGTTCATTCCGGCTTCGTGCGCGGCGGCCCGGTTCATCGGCAGGACGTTGGCCGTCATTGCGACGATGGGAATATTGCGAGTGGGTCCCTCAAAGGAGCGGATGGTGCGTGTGGCGGTGAGGCCATCCATCTTGGGCATCTGAATGTCCATTACGATGGCGTGGAAGTCGCCACTTTGGACGGTCTGCACCGCCTGTGCGCCGTTGAAGACTGGGGTGACGTGCCAGCCCTCCCCGTGAAGAGCGGCCTCGGCCACTTCTTGATTCACAGGGTTGTCTTCGGCGAGCAGGATGCGGAGCTGGTCGGGGTCGAAAGGCTCGGGCGTTGCGGACTTGGCGGCTGGCCCGCCAGCACTGGATGTCGGAGCACCGAATGTCGGAGCACCGGATGTTGGAGCACCGGATGTCGGAGCGTTCCGGCCCATGGCTTTTTCGACCGCGCGGACCAGCAGTCCACCGTGAGCTGCATCTGAGCTGGGGACCCCCACCTGTGCACCCGAGGAGGTCGGTGTGAGGGGGTCGAAAGAACGGGTGATCACAACCATCCGGCAGGCTGCCAGCGCGCCCACCAGGGTGTGACGGAACGCATCGCGCATGGGGTTGGGGACGGTTGGCCCCAGGACCACTACCTGATGAGGGCTGGGGCCAACAGCGCCAAGCAGCAGTGCTTCCAGGCCCTTGCCTGGACGCGCCCGAGACTCGCAGCTGGCGCCGGCGGAGCGGAGCACGTGCGACCACATGGCCACGCTGGCCTCGTTTGCGTCGACCAGCAATACGCGCACATCAGCGAGAACCACACGATACTCCGGAGAGGAACAGTCTGCCCTGGGTGGTCGAGCCGCATGCGGCGGGGGGCCGCAGTGAGGAACACGGATCGCTCAGGCAGACGTCAGATCGGCGGGGGCATAGCCTGCCGGTCAGTCTGTTGCTGCGGCAAGGGGGCGTCTATGCGAGTTTGGTCGACGCGTCCGGGGCCGAGGCGCTACGCCCGTGGCATAATTCGGCGCCTTGGGTAGATCCCGCCGCCCCGCTCGGAGTTCTGGATGCCCCCACCACGCCCCCCCAGCCCGTCTGGCGCACTGCTGGCGGCCTCACGTCGTCGATCCAGGAGTGCAAGCTTCTACGTCTGCGCGCTGGTCGCAGGTGTGGGGCTGGCATTCCAGCCTCCAGCGCGAGCCGGAACCGTGGAGCAAGCTGAGCTGGTGCGGCTCGATGAGGACCTCCGCAAGCTGGCCGGAAGGAATGCTTGGGAGGGTGTGGAAGGCATCTATGCCCGCCTTCGGGGGCTGGAGGCCAAGGGCGTAGAGCTCACGCTGCAACAGCACTCCCTGGGCGCGCAGGCTGCGCTTCAGCTGGGGCACATTCGTGAAGCCCGCGGCCGCTTTGGGCTCGCCCGCGCGGCGGGTGGTAGTCCCCAAGATTTCAAACGCATGACCACCTTTATTGAGGAAATAGATCGAAAGTATGGTTCGGTCCAGCTGACGGCATCGGGTCGCTCGCGCAAGGACGTCGCAGTTGTGTGCAGCCCCGTCCCCTTTGCCACCGATGCTCGCGCCGCCATCCAGCATGCGACAGATGAGCTCCACCTCAGCGGGAGCTTCGACGGTCTGCTGCCGGTCGGAAGCTACACTTTTGGAGCGGCCAGCTTTGTGGTGGCGACCGACAGTGGTGTGATGAAGGTCGATGCAGCCGGCGCACCCGATGCCGTGGCCGCCGCGTCGCCCGTCGAGGATGCCCCGAAGGACAAAGCCCCGAAGGACAAAGCCCCGAAGGACAAAGCCCCGAAGGACAAAGCCCCGAAGGACAAAGCCCCGAAGGACAAAGCCCCGAAGGACAAAGCCCCGACGGACCAAGCCCCGAAGGAACCCAAGCCCTCGCGCGACAAGAAAGACAAGGTCGCGGGCGGAACGGCCACGGGTCCCTACGTGGCCGCCAGCGCGGGCTCGGCCACATGGGTCGAGTCCGGCCTGGAGTCTGGCTACGTCGCCACCCCCGGAACCGGCGCCAACCTGCGGCTGGCCGGCGGCACCGTCGTCCCTGCGGGGCCTGTTGGGCTGCTCGGCGAAGTGGGCTGGTCGGGCACGTTTGGCGGTGGTGGCACCGCAAGCTCGGTGCACCTGATGTCGCTTGGAGCCGGTGTCGCTGTGGGCGGTGACCTCCAGGGCAGGTTCCAGGCGCTGCTCGGACTGGGGAGTGCCGCCATCACCGGCTTCGACCCCACGCCGGCATGCGCTGCAGTCGGGGCTGCTGGCGACGCTACCTGCCTCGGCTCGTCCGACTGGGAACAGCTGGGCGCGTCAAGCTTTGTCGTGGCGCCAGGAGGCTCCGCCGGGCTCGCTTGGAGCCCCTCCGACTCCTTACCAGTGGCGGTTACCTTCGACGTCGGCGTGCGCAGCGTGTTTGGCCAGATGATCCCATGGACCGGGCTCGGCGCGCAGCTCGGCTTGGGGAGGTAGTCCATGTCTGCACCTATTTTCCGCGACCTCTCGCTACTCTTAGTCACGGTTGGCCTGGTCACTGCGGCATCGGGCTGCGGGGGCATGCCCTCCGACAAGGTCGTGCTGAGTGGCGTCGACCTCGACCAAGACGGCTTTCCACAGGTGGACGAGACGGGTGCGGTGGTCGACTGCGACGACACCAACAGCCTCGTCTACCCGGGGGCGGCCGAGGTATGCGATGGCCTCGACAATGACTGCGACGGCGACGCCGATGCCCCACCGACCAAGGGTGCGGATGGCCGCTCCCAGTTCTGGCCCGACTCGGATGGCGATGGCTACGGCGACAGCGTCCAAGCGGCGACTCGGGGTTGCGATCTGGCCGAAGGATTGGTGGATAACAACGAAGACTGCGACGATGCAGATGTCGACTCTTCTCCGGACGGCATCGAGGTGTGCGACGGCGCAGACAACGACTGCAATGGCTACTCCGACGACGACGCCTCCGACGAAACGGTGTGGTTCCTCGACAACGACGGGGATGGCTACGGCGACGATTCGGAGACCACCACCAGCTGCGACACCCCACCGGGCTCCTGGGCCTCCGAGGGCGGCGACTGCGACGACCGCAACGCTGGGCTGTCTCCTGGTGAGCTCGAAGAGTGCGACGGAATCGACAACGACTGCGACGGTGGCATTGATGAGGAGCCTGTCGACGGCACCACCGTGTGGACTGACGCAGACGGAGACGGCTTTGGCGACCCCGCCACCGAGACCTCCGTGTGTGTGGTCGCCGAAGAGGGCTTGGTCGAGGACTCCAGCGACTGCGACGACTCTGACCCCACGGCCTACCCGGGCTCGCTGGAGACCGAGGTGCCCTTCGACGGCGTCGACCAGGACTGCGATGGTGACGACTTCTGCAGTGATCTGGACTGCGATGGTCTGCCCGATGTGGTGCTCCCCTGGTACGGGGCGAGCGACGACCTGGCCCGACCTGTTCAGCTTCTGTTGAGTGGTGGCGTTCGGTTTCAAGAACACGAGGTCGAGGTAGGGGACGGGGGCTTTGCGGGTGTCGCGGCCTCGGCCGATGTCGACGCGGACGGCTACCCCGACGTCATCGTGGGTGTGGCCGCGGGTTCTGAAGGCGATCTGTCCACGGTCTCGCAGGTGCTATTCGGTCCCTTTCTGGAGGTCAGTGGAGTCATCGACCCGTCTAGCCAGATGGATCTGAATACCGATGGTGCGGGCAAGATCGCGTGGGGTGACTTCGACGGCGATGGCGACATGGACCTCGTCCTTGGTGGCATCGACGCCGCCTCCACTCAGGTCGACATCTTCTACGGGGTCGCTTCAGGTGACGGTGATGCCGACCTCTCGATCGGTGCTTCCGTTGTGGCCGCGCTCGAAGTCGCCGACCTCGATCAAGATGGCTTCGACGACCTCATCGTTTGTCAGAGTCCACCGTTTGAGGGTGAGTGGGGCTTCGCGCTCACTGTCTTCTACGGAACCTCAGGCGGACTCGCCGAAGGACCTGCGAATCCGGTCGACCTCATCGACTGTGTCGATGTCGCGGCGGGGAATCTCGACGGTGACTCGGAGTTGGAGCTTGTGCTGGCTCGCGACCGCGCGGAGCTCGGCGAGCGTCACGTGTCGGTGTGGGCAGACTGGCAGTCGGACGGAGCCTACGCGCTAGGCGGCTCGCTGGAGATGATTGCAGCTGCGTCGGTCCAGCTTGTCGACCTCAACCAGGACGACCAGCTTGATGCGGTGTTTGGCGCGGGCCTCGACTTGGGTTCTGAGCCCGACTCCGTCCCCACTTGGGAGACCAACATAGAGGTCTACCTGGGCAATGGCAG